>ERZ779729.13-NODE-13-length-241484-cov-19.546177_pt1 | contig 241484 bp, 194 predicted proteins | sample MGYA00511072_ERZ779729 | MGnify/ENA primary metagenome ERZ779729 (study PRJEB29588, sample SAMEA2156675) | human gut metagenome | biome: human gut; feature: human-associated habitat; material: faeces | place: Denmark | collected 2008/2010 ...
AGCCCCAAACACTCTCACCAATCGAAACGCCCGCGATAAAATCACGCGGGCGTTTATTGTATTTCAAAAAGCCGCCTGTTCGTGAGAGCAGACGGCTTTGGTGTCGGCGGTGAAGCCGGCTTTGGTATGTCAGCGGGGCGGGTTTGCAACGAAAGAGTTTTTCTCTCCGGCGTGCGCCGCCCCGTTGATCTTAGACGTACTGGGACATATGTTCCAGCAGGCTCCGTTTTTCGTTAACGTTTTCCTGCGCTTTGTTCAAAAGCGTTTCGTAACGTTCCGGATTAGCCTTCTTGACTACCTGGAAGCGGGTTTCGCTCGACATATAGTCGCTCAAAGGCTTGCTCGGCGCTTTGGAATCAAGCATCAGCGGCGCCTTGCCTTCCTTGACGTTGTCCGGATTGTAACGGTACAGCGGCCATGAGCCGGTATCTACCGCTTCTTTCTGGTGGGTCAGACCGTCAATCAGGTTGAAGCCCTGAGCGATACAGTGCGAGTAAGCAATGATGATGGACGGGCCGTCAAAAGCTTCGGCTTCGTTCATCGCCTTGATGACCTGCATGTCATTCGCGCCCATGGAAACCTGAGCAACATAGACATTGCCGTAAGACATGGCAATCATTGCCAGATCTTTCTTCGGCAGAGCCTTACCCGCGGTAGCGAACTTCGCCGAAGCGCCCATCGGGGTTGCCTTGGACTGCTGGCCGCCGGTGTTGGAGTAAACGCCGGTATCCATTACCAGGATGTTGACGTTCTTGCCGGACGCAATCGCGTGGTCAAGACCGCCGAAGCCGATGTCGTAAGCCCAGCCGTCGCCGCCCAAAATCCAGACGGATTTCTTAATCAGGTAATCGGCGAGGTTGTCGAGCTCTTTGGCTTCCTTGCTGTTCATACCGGCCAGTCTGGCACGCAGAGCCTTGACGTTTTCACGCTGGGCGTCGATTTCGGCGTCCGTCTTCTGCGGGTTGGACATAATCTTTTCGGCAACGTCGCCCAGTTCAGACTTCAGGCCTTCAAGCAAAGCTTTGGCGGTTGCGGTCTGCTGGTCAATCGAGAAGCGCATGCCGAGACCGAATTCGGCGTTGTCTTCAAACAGCGAGTTTGCCCAAGCCGGACCGTGGCCCTTTTCGTCCTTGGTGTACGGCGTGGTCGGCAGGTTGCCGGAGTAAATCGAAGAGCAGCCGGTCGCGTTGGCAACAACCATGCGGTCGCCAAACAGCTGGGTCAGCAATTTAACATACGGGGTTTCGCCGCAGCCCGCGCAGGCGCCGGAGAATTCAAACAGCGGCTGAATCATCTGCGTGGTCTTGGGCAGGTTCTTCGCAACGTCGGTACGCTTTACATACGGCAGGGTTTCAAAGAACTTCCAGTTGGCAACTTCGGCTTCGATATGGTTTTCGATATGATCCATATTGATGGCCTTCTTTTCCGGATCGGCTTTGTTCTTCGCCGGGCAGGCGGAGGTACAAATACCGCAGCCGGTGCAGTCTTCGGCCGAAATCTGCAGAATGAACTTCTTACCGGCGAATTCCTTGCCCTTGTAGTCGGCGCGCTTCAGGCTTGCCGGAGCATTGGCGAGTTCTTCGTCAGAAGCCACTTTCATACGGATAACGCCGTGCGGGCAGACGATAGAGCATTTGCCGCACTGGATACAGGTTTCCGGATCCCATACCGGGATTTCGGTTGCGATGCAGCGCTTTTCGTATTGGGTCGTGCCGGTCGGCCAGGTGCCGTCGACAACGTCGGCAAAAGCGGATACCGGCAGCTGTTCGCCGCGGCCGGCAATGATTTCGCCGGTTACTTTCTGAATGAATTCAGGAGCGTCGGCCGGTACCGGAAGAGCGGTGTGCAGCGCTGAGGTCGGTTCCGCCGGAATAACGACTTCGTGCATGTGCGCCAGAGAAGCGTCAACCGCGGCAAAGTTCTTCTGAACAATCGCGTCGCCCTTCTTGGAATAAGTCTTCTTAATAGCGTTCTTGATTTCCGCAATCGCCTGTTCGCGCGGCAGAATGTTGGAAATCGCGAAGAAGCACGCCTGCATGATGGTGTTGATGCGCTGGCCCATGCCGGTTTCGCGCGCAACTTCTACGGCGTTGATGGTGTAGAACTTCAGCTTCTTGTCGATAATCTGCTTCTGAACTTCATAAGTCAGGTGATTCCAGACTTCGTTTGCGTCATACGGCGCGTTCAACAGGAAGGTTGCGCCCGGTTTGGCGATGCCCAAGATGTCCACCTTGTTCATAAACTGGAACTGGTGGCAGGCAACGAAGTCAGCCTTGTTAATCAGGTAGGCGGACTTAATCGGGTTGTCGGAGAAGCGCAGGTGCGACGTCGTCATCGAGCCGGACTTGCGGCTGTCATAGACGAAGTAGCCCTGGCCGTACTTGCCGGCGTCTTCGGCGATAATCTTAATCGAGTTCTTGTTGGCGCCGACGGTACCGTCTGCACCCAGACCGAAGAAGACGGCGCGGACAACGTCCTTGCCCTCGGTGTCGATGCTGTCGTCATAAGCCAGAGATTTGTGGGTTACGTCATCGTTTACACCGACGGAGAAACCGTTAACCGGGTTGGCGGATACGGCGTTGTCGAACACGGCCTTGACCATGCCCGGCGTGAACTCTTTGGAAGACAGACCGTAACGGCCACCCAGAATCTTCGGCATGCTGATTTCGCCTGCCGCGGCAGCCTGCGCCAAAGTGGCGACAACGTCCAGATACAGCGGTTCGCCGGTTGCGCCGGACTCTTTGGTTCTGTCAAGTACGGAAACGACTTTCGCCGATTTCGGCAGAGCGGCAACAAAAGCCTTGGCCGGGAACGGACGATACAGATGTACTTTCAGAACGCCGAGCTTCTGACCCTGCGCGTTCAGGTAGTCAATCGTTTCCTGAACGGTTTCGGCGCCGGAGCCCATAATGACGATAACCTGTTCGGCATCAGCCGCGCCGTAGTATTCAACAATGTGATACTGGCGGCCGGAGATTTTGGCGAACTTGTCCATTTCTTCCTGAACGATGCCGGGAACGGCGTCATAATATTTGTTGGAAGCTTCGCGGCCCTGGAAGAAGACGTCCGGGTTCTGCGCCGTACCGCGGATGACCGGGGATTCCGGACGCAGCGCGTGTTTGGCGTTGAACTGGTAGTCTACGCCTTCGAGCATGGCGCGGAGGTCGTCGTCAGACAGCAGTTTGATTTTCTTGATTTCGTGCGAGGTGCGGAAACCGTCAAAGAAGTGCATGAACGGAACGCGCGAACGCAGCGTCGAAGTCTGCGCAATCGCGGCCATGTCGTGCGCTTCCTGCACCGAGTTGGAGCAGAGCATCGCAAAACCGGTCTGGCGGCAGCTCATAACGTCAGTGTGGTCGCCGAAAATCGACAACGCGTGGTACGCGAGCGAACGGGCGGCAACGTGCATGACGAACGGAGAAAGTTCGCCGGCGATTTTGTACATATTCGGAATCATCAGGAGCAAACCCTGAGAAGCCGTAAAGGTGGTGGTCAAAGAACCGGCCTGCAGGGAGCCGTGGCATGCGCCGGCGGCACCGGCTTCGGACTGCATTTCCTGCACGTCCGGAACCACGCCCCAGAGGTTCTTCTGTTTGGCCGCAGACCACGCATCCGCCCATTCGCCCATCGGAGAAGACGGGGTAATCGGGTAGATAACGCAGACTTCGTTCATGCGGTGGGCAACCGAAGCGGCCGCTTCGTTCCCGTCCATCATTTTCATTTTCACATCTGACATTTAAATATCCTTAAATTAGAGTTTAAGTTGTGTTGTCGGGCAGTCCGGCTTTGGCGGGGCTTTGCGGGGTGCGGCCGTCTTCCGCAGCATCCGTTATGGTGCGGCGAATTCCGGCTGCGGATAAACGCAGGCTTTCGTCCGCCGTGTTCCCTGCGGGAGCGGCAGAGCCGAAAACGCGGGCTTTTGTCTGCCGGAGCCCTTTGCAGGGGCGGCAGGACCGGGCGTTTTTACCACGACACAAAGCGCCGGAGTCATCCGCCGGCTGTCCGTTATTATCATTTTATCGCGGCTTTATTTAGCATAACGGCAGAAAAATGCAAGGATTTTTTCTGCCTTTTCCCCGATTTTCGGAAGGCGGGAATATGGGGCAGGACAGGCGCAGGGAGGCGGAAGGCGCAGAGAAAGCCGCCGGGGGAAAGAGATGAGCGCAGGGCGGGAGCGGGGAAAGGTGCTTGTGGGAGAGTGGGGCTGTGTTGCGGCGAAACGTGCGGCACGGAGAGCCGGGCAGGTACAGAGGTGCGCAGGGGAAAAGCAATTTGTTATTTTAGGGCGAGAGCGGCAAGTTTTGTAAAGTTATCTGTTGCTTGGCTTCCCGCAGCGGTGTTTTCGGGCCAGGTCCGGCACATGTGCACGTTGCTCAGCGACTGCAGAGAACGTTTGTAAACTTCGGAAAGTTTGCGATATGAATTGTCCAGCAAATAGACTTCTTTTCCCAGCAGCGCTGCGGCAATGCCGACGTGCAGACGGTCGGTGATGACGGTTTGCACGCTGTCAACCACGCTCAGCATGAGCATAGCCGAAAAGGCGATGTGTTCCCGGGAAGATTTGACGGAGCAGCCGCCCATGGCGGAGAGGTCAATATCGCCCTGAGGGCAGATGACACCCGGCTTTTTTTCGCAGTCGTTGCGCAGAAAAATGCCGACATCTTTGCCGGGGGCGTAATTTTGGCGAATTGTATTAACCATATAAAAATCGGAGTAAGGGATATTCAGGCTGTCGGGCGTCAGAATGTCCTTTTGCAGACGCAGCGCCATATCGTGGTCCAAGATGATTTTTGCTTTTGTCCGGGCGCTGACCAGATAATTATAAGACTGCTCTTCCCGGCAGAACACGACGAAACGTTCATCCAGAACCTCCAGCAACTTGCCGCATTGGTAAAAACTGCCGGGCAAAATGATAATTTTGGCAGCACGGGCGAAAAGAGGGAGCATATTAACGTAACTTTTTTCATAATCGGGAATCCATGCGCCGCCCCCGCCGTAAACAACGGTATCGCCGGCGGCGACGGAACAGCCTTTTTCGCCAAACAGGGTACAGGGCAGATTGTTTTGGGCGAAAAACTGCAGGGTTGCCGCGCCAATGAGCATATCTCCGAGGTTTCCGGGGTTGGGAATATAGGTGAAACGGCCGGCTTTTTTCAATTCGTTAAGCAGCGCCGTGTTATCTATATCCAGCGGACGGAAATTGCGGGCGTCCAGTTTCATCCCGCCGGGAGCGGCATAGTACGCCTTTTTGCTTTTAAACAGCGGCAGACCGAATAATTCCCGGCGGATGCAATCTTCAGTATATCGTACGGAGAAAACTTTTATGCCCAAAAAATAAATTTTCCGGCACGATGACTTTTTTTTAATTTTTATGAATATGTTTCGGCGCTGCGGCTCTTTGGCGTCGGGAAGCTGGGGTGAGATTTCATGCTTATATCTCCATATCAGATATTTATAGGTTAAATATCTCGGCAGCTTATGGCCGCGGGGCTGCAGAAGCCCTTTTTGCTCCAGATCCTGCAATTCGGCGGCAAATGTGCGGAACATCTGTTCCCTGACGGGGGCCGGCGACCGTCTGCATCTCCCCAACTGTTGTTTGAGGAGGGAGGGGATAAGGCGGGTCTTCATGGCGGAGAATTCCGCCTGCAAACCGTCTTGGCGGAGAATGCCGTACAGAAAATCTATGCCGCGGCGGTAGTCTTTGATTTGTTGCGGTTTGGGGACAGATTGCGTGATAGATTCGGAATTTGCAGTTTGAAAATAAAGCGGTACGTCAATGATGACGGTGCGCGGCTTTTGGGCTAAGAGCGCAAAAACATAGGGATAATCTTCAAACTGAATGTGCGGAATAAATTCTGTCCCCCGAAGCAGGGACTTCCGGAAAAGCTTTGTCCATGCCGTGCAGTAAATTTTGTGTTTTTTGCCTTTGGATGTCCCATGGAAAAACGGGTCGGAAGTAACTTTTACGGGAATGCCGTCAGGATTATAGCGCGTTTGCTGTTGCTGCTCCTCGCTTTTATGATAAATATATGCGAAACTGACCATGTCGGCCTGATGCTGCAGCGCCAGAGCGTGGGTTATTTCCAAAAGCTGGGGGTGGATGAAGTCATCGGAATCGAGGAAGTAAATAAAATTTCCCCGTGCCAGTTTCAAGCCGTTGTTGCGAGCCATGGAAAGCCCCTGGTTTTGCTGGGTGAGGATTTTGATGCGGGAATCTTTTGCTGCGTAGTCTGCCAGAATTTTGCCGCAGCTGTCGGGAGAGCCGTCGTTGACACAGATTGCCTCAAAGTCGGAAAAAGTCTGGCTGAGGACGGAATCCAGGCAGCGCGGTAAGTATTTTTCCACTTTGTAACATGGGATAATTATTGAGATTTCCGGCATTCTGCGTCCTTTCTGTCTGTAGATTTTTAACGACCCTTTTATTTCTACAGTTTCCGCATTGTTTGGCTGCCTTTTCTTCGGTGGAAAACCGGCATTTCAAGATAGACGGGGACGGATTTTAACTGTAGAAATAAAAGGGTCGTTTTTTATCAGCATTTTTTACAAGAGAAATATGCATGGTGTTCAGCGGGCGTTGGGGAACGGACAGGGTCGAATAATCGGAATTGCAAAATCTTTTTGACAGTATAACGGTGCAATATCTATTGACGGGCTTTTACGGGTATGTTATCTGTTTCTGACAGACGGCGTATGTTTCGGAAAGGGTTTATAAGCAGCGTATGTTTCGGAGAGAATTTATAAGCGGCGAATATATCCGGAAGTAACGTATGTGTCCGAATATGGCGGAAATATGCGGCAGGCCGGTGGTGTCTGGTGTGAATGGCGGAGGCAGAGATGAAAAAAATTGTACTGTTGTGGGTTTGGGTGTTTTTGCTCGGGGGCGGCGTTTCGGCATGGGCGCAGGAGAATGCCGGCGACGGGGAGAAAACGGCAAAAGGGTTCTCCATAGCGCGCCGGGTTAATCCCGAATACATCCGGGAATACGAGCATCCGACTTTGCCCTTAAATATTCCGGAATATGTCAGGCGCGAGCCGGCATACGCGCCTGAAAACGAGCTGGATCCGTGGCTGATTATGTATTATGATCCGGAGTATTATCTGGAATATCTGGAGAAAATCCCGGTGCGGACGCTGGCGCAGAGGTATCAGCTGCTGATTTTGTGGCAGCTTTACAAGCCGGAAAAGATTTCTTCGCCGGAATACCGGGAAATGGCAGCGGCGGCGCATAACGAAACGGCGGAATATCTGGCGGGCGACAACTGGCAGGCGGCGTGGCGGAAAGAAGAATATGACAAGCTTATACAAGGCGATTTTCAAAAATGTTATGCCGACATGACGTGTCTGCTCAAGGCCGTTCCTTACTGGATGGATGCAGAGGATCCGATGTGGGTCATCTTGCCTTGCGACCTGGCCAAAAAGCACGGCCTGATTTATTATTTTGATATTGCCGGAGGCGGGCACGGGGCGCAGACCCTCATGATTTCCACCTGTCCTGTTGACAGGAAATATGATTTCCCGCGTGAATTGGGAGACTATGTTGACATGAGCGAGCGGGAGAAAATGGCCAATTGCAGCGGCAGCATCCGTTTTGTTTATTATGCGAAGGCGTATGTCCATGCGCTGGATATTCAGTACCAGCCGTCTTTTGACGAAAAAGCGGAAGACTGGCGGGCGTTTCCCTATACGGAATGGGCAGTGCAGTCGTATTACAATTTCAGAAAATTCAACAGCGTTTTGAATTATGGCATCGGCTACCGAAAGGCTGTCGATATGTTGCAGGAGCATTATGCAGGCGTGTTCGGCGTCAGCTCCGAACGGGCGTTAAACGCGGCGCTGAATGTTCTCAACCCGCCGTCATCGGAGTACTTTAAGCGAATTGCGCCGGACAACGTGAACTATCTTCTGCTGACGGGGGCACCGTGGGCGGAGATAGAAAAGCGGCTTCCTGACGACGTTTCGCCGATGAAACTGCTGGATTTGAGCATCGCGTATCCCGAAAATCTGCGCCGGCTTATCGCTCTGGGGCAGCAGAGGCAGCAAACCAACGTCGACGAAACGAACGATTTTGGCAAGACGCCGCTGCAAACGGCGGCACAGTACGGCTATCTCGAAAGTGTCAGGATTTTGCTTGCCGCGGGTGCCGATATAAATCATCGGACGGACGATGGGAACTGCGTTCATGATACGGATGATGACTGCATTCGCAACGGGAAGCGCACCGCTTTGATGTATGCGCTGCAGGAAGGGCAGTATGAGGTGGCAAAGTATCTGCTGGACAATGGTGCCGACATATCGCTGCTTGATTCGCAGGCGAAAAGCGCCTTTGATTATCTTATCGGCAGAGCGCCGAAGCTCAGCACGCAAAATCGGATGACCATAGTCGGCGGCACGGCCTCTTCCCGGGACTTTGACGAAGAGGTTTCCCGCTTTACGCCGGAACAGGAGGAAGAGCTGAAAAAGCGGCTGTTTGTACAATCCCACCGACAGTTGGCCGATATGCTGGCGGGGGAATGGGAACCCGACTGGCAGGGAACGGGGGACGTATTTAAAGGCAAGATGACAATTCGGGTCAATGCCGATGCAGGAAAGCCGCTGCTGCAAATGGAGGACGAACGCGGGACAACGGCAGACTGCGTTCCTCTCGCAGCAAGCCGCGCAATCTTTAAATGCACGGTCAAGCCAGCAGAAAACGGAGATGTTCCGGTTGCGGACGGCGGTATTGCCGTTTATACCGCTTTTGAGGTACAGCATAATTTTATAAATGTGTTTACGGTTTACGGCGTCAGGGAGAAAGATACTGTTGATGCGGCCCGGGCGGAAAAGGATTTGGAAAACCGCTGCCTTGATGTCGGGAGTTTGTGCTGGCGCGGATTTACCGCACATTATGAACGGATAGAACGTCGGCAGTCCGCCGCGGGGGAGGCGTGAGAACGACTGCCAGAGGGGCCGGACGAGAGGAAACGCAAGAAACGCCCGACAGCATTCGGGTGTTTTCTGTTGGCCGGAGGCATCTTGTCAAACACTCCAAGAAACCGGAATGACAATAGTTGTTCCGCGTATTGACGGTCGTCGTTTCAAATCCCGAGCCGGCCTTTCGGACATAACAAAGCCCCGCCGCAAGGGCAGGGCTTGTTAGTATTGGTCGGGACTATTGGATTCGAACCAACGGCATCTTGCTCCCAAAGCAAGCGCTCTACCAGGCTGAGCTAAGTCCCGAAACCGTGCCGGCGGATTGGAACCCCCCGACGCTGACGCATACCATAATCAATAAAAAATATTTTTGCAAGCAATTTTTTATCGGGGAGGAAAAATGCAGAAAAAGCGGGTTGTGTACAAGCGGACGAAAGTGATGGATTTTTTTGCCGGGGAGGATAGACTTCTGGCTGTGTGCCGGGTGCGATTGCTGACATGTGGTGTCGAACGGGTTGGCAATGGCAGCGCGGAGGCATAACTGTGGCTGCGGTTGGGGGACTGGCTGCTGCCGCGGCACGGGCAGAAGGGAAATAACTGACAGCAAAGGAATGAGCATGATACCCAAGAAAATCCATTACGTCTGGTTTGGCGACAAAGATTTCGGCGAGATTGAGAAAAAATGTATGGAAACGTGGCACAAGGTGCTGCCGGAATATGAAATCGTGCGTTGGGGCAACGACAGCATCGACAAGTTTGACAACCGTTATTTCCGGGAGGCAATTGCGGCAAAACAGTATGCGTTTGCGTCGGATTACGTTCGTTTGTATGCGCTGTACCACGAGGGCGGAATTTATATGGATACCGATGAAGAGGTGATTAAGCCGCTTGATGAGTTTTTAGAGCACGACTATTTTATGGGCTGCCAGAAGTGCGGGTCGGCACGGGGGCTGAACCCGGCGCTGGTCGGGGCGGTGCCGCACAACGGCGTGGTCAAAGACCTGCTGGCGGTTTATGACGATTTGGCGTTTGTTAATCCCGACGGGAGTTTTAATCTGAAGCCGAACCCCGCGTATTTTGCCGACGTGCTGACTGAAAAATACGGGCTGAAGGAAACGTTTGTCAAGTCGGGGCGGATAGAGTTTTATCCCAATTCGTTCGTGTACGATTATGACCACTTCGGCACCGACAACAAGGATGCTTACGCCGTGCACCGCTATTCGGCGAGCTGGCGCCCGGACTGGAAAGTTTTGAACAAGCTGACGCTCAGGTGGGGCGGAGTATCGTATATCCTGCGCAAATACAAGAAACGCCGCGAGGCGCCGCTGCCGCTCGGCGAAGGAGAAAGTTTCGTCTGGCATAAGAGGATGTCGGACTATGTTGCCTGGGCATTGGTTAAGAGGGTTGAGCAGAAGTAGCGAAAACCGGTGCGGGCGCGCGGGGCGAAAGCTACTGCGGAGGTGCGGGCGGAAATCTGTGCTGGTGCACGGGGCGAAAGCTGCTGCGGAGGTGCGGGGCGAAAGCCGCTGCGGCATGGGAGCAGAAGCCGGTGTGTGCTGAAGATTAATGCAATAAAGACGGACGGAGGTATGATGCGCAAATTAAGACGTTGGATTCAGAGTAAATTGCATGGTTATGATTTGCCGGAACTGGTTAAGCCGAAACCGCTGGCGATTAAACCGACGGATAAAATCTGTATTTTGGCGCCGCATGCGGACGACGAAACTATCGGCTGCGGCGGGCTGCTGGCGCTGTACGGGCCGCAGTGCGACGTTATCCTTCTGACCGACGGCGCCAAGGGCGGCGACCGTTCCAAGCCCGATGAGGTGCGGCGGGTGCGCGAGGCTGAATTCGAAGAGGTGATGCAGTTTTTTGACGTGCGGTTTTATCAGTTTATGCGGGCGGAAGACGGCAATCTGATTGAGGCTTACCGCCTGTTTCAAAAACTGGATTTGTCGGGGTATGACTATGTGTTTATGCCGCACGGGCTGGACAGCCATAAAGACCATGTTGTCGTGTCGGCGTTTTTCCGCCGCCTGCGCCGGGAAAACAGCGCGGTGAAGGCGGTGCCGGTTTACTATGAAGTCTGGGGCGCGATGGCGATGCCGACGCATTATCTGGACATTTCGGCAGCGGCGGAAAAGAAACGCGAAGCAATGGGCTTTTACCGCTCGCAGGGGAATATCGACTATGCCGGGAGGATACTCGGACTGAACCATTACCGCGGTATCCGCCATAACGTGGCGTATGAAGAGGACTATACCGTTGGGGAATGAAAGACGGCAGATGAGCCGGACTGGCACGTGGCGGCGGCGAAAGAGCTGCCGGCGGCAGATGGCCGGGCGGCCGGCGTTGAGGCAATAAAAAAAACGTCCGATAATCGGACGTTTTTTTTAGTTTCAGGCAGATGATTTCAGAATGCACGCTCTTCAAAGACATAGCGCCATTCGTCCATCGGCGGGAGAACCGCTTTTCCGTAACGGTGCACGAGGCCGATTTGGCCGTTTTCAAGCCGCAGAATCAGAATTCCGTTGATTTTGCGGATGAAACAAACTTTTCCGGCGATGCGGTTGCCGTCAGAATCATACACCGTGTGGGTGCCGTTCTGGCTGACAATGTACCACTCGCCAAGGTCGGCAACAGCGTCGACGCGCTCCAGCAGAACCTTGTGGCTTTGGCTGCACAGCGTTTTCTCGTCGATGTTCCAGTACCGCCCGTCGGGCAGGAAACAGACGTTTTCGCCGGTTGGCAGCGTCAGCAGCGGTTCCTCGGCGTTTTCTTCAAAGAAGCAAAGTTTGCCGTCGCAGACGCAGCTGAAATTTCCGTTGGAAAATTCGTACACGTCGCTGATTCCCCTGAGCAGATAAGCCAAAGGCACGTTGTTTTTGGTTTCGCGGCTCAGACGGTATGTCATGCCGGTCTGTCCGTTGCATTCTTTGGGAGACATCTTTGTCAGAGTCAGGTTGACCAGACAGGCGATGTTTTTGCGCGCTCCGGAATACAGCGATGTTTCTGCGCCCATGGCTCCGTCAGGATAGTGGAAAAAGACTTTGCCGTCGTGGTAAAGGGTCAGCATATAGCCGCCGCCGAAAACAGCGAGGCCGTTGTTGACCGAATACATCTCGTTTCCCTGTTCGTCAAACAGCTCCCAATCATACGCCAGCCCGGCCGTTTTGGCGGACGTGCCGCGATAGAGGGCTTTGAGGCGGGTGTTGTAGGGAAGCCATTTTCCGGCGTCTCCGGGCATCAGCGGCGCAGCTTCGCCGACGGGAATTTCGCGGGCCGTAACGCGCGCATAACCGCCGTCGAACTTGACGAAGTCGTAGCGGGTGCCGCCGTCTATCCTGTTGTACTTGTCGTCATACAGGGTTTTGACGCCGTTTTGCAACAAAACAACCCAGTCGCCGGCAAGCGGTACAAAACTCGAAATGTCGTCAAAAACAAGCCTTCCGTTGCGCGTGAACATACGGTATTCGCGGCGGAAACGGACTTTGCCGGCACCGGCCACGTTGTTGGTCGGTTCGTAAAGCAGAATGTAACTTCCGTTTTTGAAAATGTATGCGCTTTCGGCACGGACATTTTCTTTAATCAGATATCCCTGCCAGTCATACAATGCGAGGAAACTCTGACCTTTTTTGTCGGCAAAATGCAGGGCGTAACTGCCGTTGGCAAAGGTTAACACGCGTACAATCTTCTCCTTGGCGCCATCGGCTGCCTGAGGATTAATTCTAATAATTTTCATAAAAAATGATTTTTAAATAAGACATAAAATTAACTAAAACGGTGTGAGGATAACACAGCCTGCGGCAAATTGCAAGCTTTTTTTTGACAAAAAAATGCCGCGTGATGCAGGGCTGGGGCTGAGGCGGTGCTGCTTATGATACGGCGTTGACCGGAAGAGCGGTGCGGCCTATGAGGCGAGAGGGAGAAGGGGCTGGCGGTAGGCGGCTTCGCGCGGCATAGGCGCAAATAAAAAAAGGCGCGCTTTCCGGTTGGGGAACTGACGCGCTCTTTACGAAAGAAAACAGGGGCAAGATGCCGGGAATTGCAACCGTATATGCCAGCTGTTTAAGCTTGGGAGAGCTTTATTCTTCCCCACAAAACCACAGCCCCGGCGGCATATACCGTGACCCAGACTGCCAGTCCCTGCCAGAACGGTACGCCATGCGCCGTACAAAAGGCAGCGGGTGCCAGCAATAAGGACAATACACTCAAAATGATTCCCGTTTTCTTCTTGTTTTTCAATACATGTTTCATAACCAAATAATATTTAGAGTTTATAATAATTTCAAAAGCTTTACATATTTAAGAGGAAAAAAATAAAAGTCAACCCCCGGAGGAAGATTTTTTTGCATCAGGGGCTGATGTCCGTAATTATGGGAAATAAGAGTGCAGCCGGCGGCGGAAACTGAGAGAGGGGCAGATGAGGCCGGCGACGGAAACAACGGGGGAGGGGACGCAACAGCGGGACGGACGGGGGCAGCGTGCAGCGGGACGGACGGGGCAGCGTGCAGCGGGACGGACGGGGCAGCGTGCAGCGGGGCGGGGCAGCGTTAGTCCACGTCCCAGGGAAAGACAATCCAAGCGTCGCCGGGGAGGGTTACGGCACTCAAATCCGGCTGTTCGGCGCAGCAGTCTTTGGTTATCAGCGTGCACTGGCGGGCATTAGGGAAACGGCGTCGCAGATAACGCACGGTTTCGCCGGAATCAGCGAGGTCGTCAATGAAATAGACGTCGCTGCCGTCAAACAGGCGGTCGGTCGAGATGTCTTTGGTTTCGCCGCGTTTGTTGTCGCTGTCGTAGGAAATCAGCTTCATGACGCGGATATCGCGGATGTTGAGGTGGTAGGCTATCAGCTGCGCGGGTATCAGACCGCCGCGGGAAACGGCGACGAGCGTCATGTGGTTGATGTCGGGGCAGTCGGCAGCGATTTTATGCGCGATGTCGGCGCTCCATTCCTGAATGTTTTCCCAGCTTATGTGATGTTTGCTCATGTTGGTGGTGTCCTTGTTGCTTGTGTTTTTGTGGCTTATGTTTTGCGGTTTACGTCCTTGTGGCTTATGTTTTGCGTCCTTGTGGCTTATGTTTTGCGTTTTGTGCTTTTGTGGCAACGGCGGTGTGTTTAAGCCTCAGGCTGCGCCGGGAGCCGCTTTTTCGGCGGCGGGTTTTGCGGCCGTACCGTCGTTGGGTTTGGAAATTATGCCGTCGGCGAGCTTGGGTTCAAACCAGGTCGATTTCGGCGGCATCAGCATCTTTTGGTCGGCAACGGCAATCAGCTCATCCACCGAGGTCGGATATACCATAAAGCCGACGCTGCCGGGGCGGGCGTTGACGAGGCGTTCGATTTCTTCCGCGCCGCGGATGCCGCCGACAAACTCAATACGTTCGTTGCTGCGCAGGTCGGTTATGCCGAGAATTTGGTTTAACACCTTTTCGCTTAAAATACTGACGTCCAGTTTGGATACGGGGTCGCTGCCGAGCGGGGCGCCTTTGTAGGCCATTTCCTGCCACTGCCCGTTCAGGTACAGCATAAACTGCCCTTTGTGCGACGGCTTTTTACGCTCGGACGGGGTGAGGACGAATTCGTGCGTCAGGGCACGGATAAATTCGCGCGGGTTCATGCCGTTCAGGTCGTGTACAAAACGGTTGTAATCCCATATCCGCATTTCATCGGCAAAGAATGCGACGGCGAGAAAACGGGCGCTGTCTTCGGTGCCGTCTTCGGCGGCAAGCCTTGCCGCGGCGGCGGAACGGTGGTGCCCGTCGGCGATGTAGGCTTCATTCTGGGCGGCAAACGCTTCGGTTATCAGGCTGATGTCGGCAGGATTGTCAACAATCCACAGGCTGTGGCGCACTTCGTGGTCGGCGATGACCGACAGATACGGCGCTTCCTGTTCCGTGATACGCTTTAAGAGGGCTTTGACCGAGGGAATTTCGCGGTTGACGAGCAGGGCGGGGCCGGTTTGGGCGCCGACGGTGCGAATCTGGCGCACACGGTCGTTTTCCTTGGCGACGCGGGTCAGCTCGTGGCGTTTAATCCGCCCTTCGTCATAAGCTTTGACCGAGGCGGCGACTGCCAGCCCGGTCTGGATATGGGAGCCCATGACCATCTGGTATATATAGTAACAGGGTTTGTCTACCTGCTGGAGCACGCCTTCCGCAAGCAGGCGGCGAAAGTTGTCGGCGGCGCGGTCGTAAACCCGGTCTTCATACGGGGAAACGTCGCCGGGGAAATCTATCTCGGCTTTGGAAATATGTAAAAAGCTGTATGCATTGCCCAGCGCACGGACCTTGGCTTCGGCTGAGGACAGCACGTCATACGGCGGCGCGGCGACTTCTCCGGCATAAAAAGGGGTGGGTATAATCCCGGCGAAGGGGGCATAAATCAAATTGTCATCAGTCATAGTGTCAGTCCTTGTTTCTGTCCTGGAAATCCGGTTCCGGCTCGGCGCAGGCGGCAGCGGCAGACGGAGCGTCCGGCTGCAGGCACTGACCCGAAACGCCGCCAGCATACAAAGCCTGTCGGCGGTTGTCTAATAAAATGCGCGGGTTGTACACGGGAATTTTTCTGGAGGGCAGGAACCGGGGCGGCAGATGTCGGAGCGAAAGGGGATGGGGAGGCAGATGCCGGAACGGAAGGGTTCGGGGCGGCAGAGGCGGAAGCCGGAGGCAACGGCGGCGGGGATTGCGGGCAGCGGCGGGAATCTGAGCCGGGTGATACCTGTGTCAGGTTTGGGGCGTTTCTAGGCAGGTTTTAAGATAGCGGTGCAGCGTGCTCCAGGTGCAGCCCATAAGGCGCGCGATTTCGGCTTTGGAGACATTGTTTTGCAGCAGCGCCATAATCCGGCCGTGCTGCTTTTGCAGTTTGCAGCGCGCGGTACCGTAGGGGCGGCCGAGGCGGCGCCCTTCGTCGCGCAGGCGCTGGAGCGAATTGCGGGTGCGTTCCGAAATCAGCTGGCGTTCGATTTCTCCGGCGAGGGAAAAGGCGAAAGCGAGGACTTTGCTCTGAATGTCTGCGCCGAGGCGGTAGTTTTCTTTCAGCGTCCATATCTGGCAGTCCTTTTCCAGGCAATGCTGCAATATGCCCATGACCTCCAGCATATTGCGCCCCAGACGCGACAGTTCGGTCGCAATCAGGATGTCCCCCTTTTGCAGGCGGCCAAGCAGGCGGCCGAGCCGGCGTTCCTGCAGGCCTTTGCGGGTAGATACGGTTTCTTCGACCCAGCGGTCAATCTGCAGGGACGAAAAAGCGGCGAATTTTTCGATTTCGTGGCGTTGGTTTGCCGTGTTTTGGCGGTCGGTGCTGACGCGAATGTATCCGTATATCATATAGCCATTCCTTTATGTTTTCTGAATTAAACCGGAAGGAGCGGGACTATACAATAAACCACCGTTTATGAAGACAGTCCTCGGCAATCTTTTCCATTTACATCGTTTTAGCCACAAAAACGATGAATTACGATAAAATTCTTGACTTTGCCTAAGATGTTTATATGATGGCCGCAGATATACAATTTAAACGGTGGTTTACGGAGAGTGCCGGGCGATGGAATTTGCGTTTGTGAGAAACGGACGGGAAGAAGCGGACAGGGAGAAAATCCGAGCGTTTGCAGAAGCGTACGGTCTGGTTCCGTGCGGGGAGCTGACGGGCGCGAACATCGGGGAGGCCATGGCCGGGAATTATGCTGGGGAAAGGCCCGAGAAAGCGGCGGGACGGCCGGGGCGCACGGGCGGAATGAGGCCGGAGAAAGCCGCCGGGCGGCCGGGGAGAGGAGATACGATGATTGTCGCCGATGCGGCGGCGCTCGGCAGCCGTTACGAGGAAGCCCTGCAGGCAGTGAGCCTGGCGGCGCGGCAGGGCATCAGCCTGTACTGCGTTAAGGAGGGGCTGCGGATTGACGCGCTTTTTCCGCAGACGTTTGACCGGGCAGCGGAGATATGCCTTCAGCTTTATAAAGCGGTTTTATCTATCAGGAACAAAGGAATTCAGGATGAGCTTAAACGAACGGGCAAAAAGCGCGGACGGCCGTTCGGCACGGCAGCGGTTTCAAGCCTTGACGGCCGGAACAGGGAAATTTTTGACGGGCTGCGGCAGGGGCTGGCCAAGGCGGAGATTGCGCGGCGGCTCGGCGTGGGGAGGACGACGCTGTATCTGTATTTGAAGAAGAATGAGGACGCGGGGCTGAGAACCGGGACGGACGGTGCCGGGAGAGCCGGAGCGGGGAAAAACGGGGGGAGTGGTGCCGGAGCGGGCAGAGGAGTTGCTGCCGGAGCGGGCAGAGGAGTTGCCGCCGGGACGGGCAGGGAAGTTGCTGCCGGAGCGGACAGAGGAGAAATCGGACTTCAGGCCAACAAAGCAATTTATGACAGGAACAGAACATGAGCATTGATAACAGCGGCGATATTAACACGATTATTTTGGCAGCGGGGAAGTTTAACCCGAAAAACATTTCTTCGGGCATGATTACCGACCCGGGGCTGCTGCCGATACGCGGCAAGCCGGCCATCAACTGGTGCATTGATGCGGCGAAGAAGAACGGGGCGGGCGACATCAAAATCGTGCTGCGTTCCAGCAACACGCGGCTCAGCCGGTTTCTGGGCTACAGTTATCCCGACGTCAGGCAGATTTTCGTCGGCGGAGATGACGATGCGGCGACGGCGCTGGTTTCGATGCTGGGCAGCTGCAACGACGATATGCCGACGCAGATTATCCTCGGCGATACGCTGATTAACGAGCCGTTTCCCGAAGAGGCGGACGTGTTTCTGGCGTCGCCGAACATCAAGACTTCAAAACAATGGTGCCTGGCGACCAAAGACGAAAACGGGCATCTGCTGCGCATTTATAACAAAGAACGCGACATTTCGGTAACGGGGAAAGAGGCGCTGGCCGGGTATTACAAGTTTTCGGACACGCGGCTGCTGAAGCGGCTGGTGTTTGAGGAGCTGCGGGCGGAGCAGCCGAGCATTATCAACGTGTTTCTCAACTATAACCGGCAGGTGCCGATTTTAATCAAGACGACGCGGAACTGGTTCGACTTCGGGCATATCAGCGGGGCGGTGCAGGCGCGGCTGGGGCTGTTTTCGGCGCGCGAGTTCAACAATCTGGCGGTAGACGCGGTGCGCGGGACGATTACGAAAATTTCCAAAAAGAAGCAGAAGCTGTTGGACGAGGCGAACTGGTACCAAAGCCTGCCTAAAGAGATTTCGTGCTATGCGCCGCGGGTGTTTGACGTCAGCGAAGACGGCGAGTTTGCGCGGGTGGAGATGGAACTTTACGGCTATGCGAATCTGGCAGAGACCTTTATTTACGGTTCCAACAACCTGGAAGACTGGTACAACATCATCGAGGCGCTGCTGAAAGTGCATAAGGTGTTTGAAAAATACACCGAGGCACCCGACCGCGGCGAACTGGAGGAAATCTACATCGTCAAGACCGAACAGCGGCTGGCGGAAATTGCGGCAAAATATCCGCGCATTGCGGAGATGATGCAGAGCCGCTATCTGACAATCAACAGCACGCACTACCGCAATTATCCCGAATTTAAGGAAGACCTGGCGGCGGCGCTGGCACGGCTTGCCGAATACGGAAAGCGCACCATCGTGCACGGCGACTACTGCTTTTCCAACATTCTGTTTGACCCGATGCATTATATCTTCAAGCTCGTGGATCCGCGCGGGCGGTTCAGGACGCAGACGATTTACGGCGACCCGCGGTACGACATCGCCAAGCTGCGTCACAGCATCGTCGGGCATTACGATTTTATCGTTGCGGGGCTGTACCGGCTGGAGCAGAACGGGCGGGACGATTACGAATTTCAGATTTCGTCGCCGATTGTGGCGGAGAAGCTGGAGCCGTTTTTTGACGAACTGGCAGTCGAATACGGATACGACAGCCGGGACATCAAGCTGATTGAGGGGCTGCTGTTTCTGACGATGATACCGCTGCACGGCGACGACACGAACCGGCAGAGGGCCTTTTACCTGACGGCGGTACGGAAACTTAACGAGGTTTTATACGGGGAGCAAGCGATATGACGGAACAGAGGAAATTACGCATCTGCATTGATTTGGACGGGACAATCTGCGACATCCGCAAAGACGGGGAAACGTACGCCGACGTCAGGGCCAAGCCGGGTGCGGCGGAGAAAATCCGCGCGCTCAGGGCGGCGGGGCACACGGTGATTATCAATACCGCGCGCAATATGGGCTCGACCGGACACAACGTCGGCAAGGCGCTGAAAAACGTCGGGAAGATGACGTTTGAATGGCTGGAGAAGAACGGCATCGAATATGACGAGATTTTTTTCGGCAAGCCCAATGCGGACATCACGATTGACGACCGGGCGGTGCGGTTTGCCGACAACTGGGCGGAGATTTCCGAAGATATGCTGATGAGGGAGGCTAAGGCGAAATGATTAACGTGGTGATACCGATGGCGGGGGCAGGCTCCCGTTTTCAGGCAGAGGGGTTTAACAAGCCGAAGCCTTTTATCGACGTCAACGGCAAGATGATGATTGAGCGGGTTCTGGACGGGGTCAGCCTGCCCGATGCGCATTATACGCTGATTATTCAGGAGCGCTTCCGGGAGGAAAACGGGGCGGAACTGGAGAGACTGTCGGAGCGCTACCGCACGGCGTTCGTTACGGTGGAAAAGCTGACGCAGGGCGCGTGCTGCACGGCGCTGGCGGCGTTTGAGATTATCAACAACAATCTGCCGGTCATCTTTGCCGACAGCGACAACATTTTCACACGGGAGGCGTTTGCGGGGTTTGCCGGGGACTGTCTGGCGCGGGGGCTGGACGGCAGCCTGCTGACGTTTGCGTCGGACGAGGGCTGTTTTTCATACGTGGAAACGGACGCGGCGGGCGTGGTGGTGCGGACGCGCGAGAAAGAAGTGATTTCGCGCCACGCCATCGCCGGGGCGTATATGTTTGCGCGGGGGGCGGATTTCGTGCGCGCCGCCATCAATATGATGATTTACGGCGACAAGGCAAAGAACGAATATTATATGAGCAACGTTTACAACCATGCGGCGCGGCTGGGGCTGAAAACCGGGGTTTACGACATCGCGGCGGACGCTTTCGCCTGCGTCGGCACGCCGCGGCAGCTTAAGGAGTATCTGGAGAAATGAACGGAGTGATATTGGGGACACGAACGCCGGAGGACGGAGGAACGGCGGAACGGATGAGAAGAGTGCCCGGGCGGTAGGCTGCTGTGGCGGAACGGATGAGAGGGGCGGATGGTAAGCGGAGACGGCTGTGACTGCGGGGAAGTGAGGGTGAAGATATTTTTGGTACGAATGACAAAGGGAGTATTGGGCAAATGAGTATGAGGAACTTTTTGGCGCGGTCGGCGGCGTGTTTTATTCCGAACCGGGAGAAGCGAAAAGCTTTCCGCCGGCGTTACCGGCAGCCGGAAACGGAAGAGCTGCTGCGGCGCCGGGTAGCGGTTCTGGAAGATACACTGAAAGAGAAAAAAAGCGGGAATGACAATAGAACAGACCTGTTGTCCAGAATAGAATTGTTGGAACAGGAAGAACTTTGCCGTAAAAAAAGAATTCAGCAGGTAACGGCGGAAAAGGCAAGAAACAGTATACAGGACTTTGGCAAGAACAACAGATTTGTTTTAATTCATGAAGACGGCCGTGAGGAATATAATCCTCAAATAGAAGGGTTGACTGTTATTTTTTACGGTAATGACAATCGTGTAGAACTCCACGCTCCCATAAAGTTTATAAATTGCCGTTTTAAATTAGGCGACAGGGCGGAAATTGTCATTCAGAAGACCCGCTATAATATCTGTGATGTCTTTGTTGATGCACCGATGAAACCGGGGAACAAATTAATTATCGGGGAAAATTTTTCTTGCGGCCATACGGTTTTTTATTTGGGAGAAGATCCCGGAGTCTGTATTAAAATAGGAAACGACTGTATGTTTTCGGTACAAAATTTTTTCCGCCCGGGTGACGGACATAAAATTACGCAACAAGGCCAAACCGAGCAAATCAATGTTCCGAAAGATATTGTTTTGGGTAACCATGTCTGGCTGGGTATGCGCAATATGATATTAAAAGGAACGGTGATTCCCGACAATTGCGTTATTGCCACATCGTCTGTGGTTAATAAGGTTTTTACAGCTAAAAATTGTATTATAGGGGGGTACCCGCCAAGGTTTTAAAGCATGGCGTGGAATGGCACAGGTAGGAGAGAGACTGTTTTTGCCGTTTGGTATATCTTAACTGCGGCAGTCTGAAATATTTAATTGGTGGTGTTATGTACTTATTTGAAAAAAAACAGAGAAAGAAAAAAGTGCTGCTTTGTATTGATAAAGATCAGATGCAGCCTTACGATTACAAGCTTCCGTCATTTGAGGGGCTTGCCGGCATGGGTGGAAACAGCGGCAATAACGTTTTTCAGTTCGGTATGCAGAAGGTGATGTTGTCGCCGTATGTTGACGTGGATGTGTGCACGACGTTTTTAACCCGAACGGACGAGTTTCTTAAAGATGCGGATCGGATTAACGAGAAATATGATGCGTTGGTTACGTTTCCGGCCAATGTATTGGGAACCTATGCCAAAGAGCATGGGCTGCGGCGTTGGGCGCATGCGGTTAAGAAAATTAAAAAGCCGTTTCATTTTATCGGAGTGGGAGCCCAATCCGATTATTTATATCATACGGATTTTGTTGAAGACATCCGGCAGGAGGGCTGCGACTTTATCGGGAGTATACTGGATACAGGAGGCATGATTTCGCTGCGCGGTTATTTTACGGCGGAAGTTGTTAAAAAGCTTGGATTTTCGGACAGTGACTTTACGGTAACCGGCTGCCCGTCCCTGTTTATGAACGGGCGCAATCTGGTTATAGTCCCGCAGGATATTGTGCAAAGCGAGCTCAAGCCGGTGTTGAACGGAACACATTTCTGGTTTGACGAGAGATTTCATGTTTACTTTCATCAATATCCAAATTCTGTTTTTGTGGATCAGGACGTCTTATACCGTCTGCTGCTGCGACAAGAAGAAATTCCCCAGACCTTGGGAATGGAGCTGCCGCATCTGCGTAACGGCCTCTTTGCGACTTTGTACAACCAGAAGCGGCTTCGAATTTACGGCGATTATCTGGCATGGGATGAGGATTTAAAAAACAGCGGGTTTAATTTTTCCATAGGCGGTCGCATCCACGGCAATATCGTGTCTTTGCTGGCGGGGATTCCTGCTTTTATCGACGGGCATGATTCGAGGGTTATGGAATTGGCGGAATATTTTAGCATACCGGGTGTACATATGTCGGAACCGGAAGATTTGTTTGATATTTATTCGCGGCTTGACTATGGACAGTTTAATCGTTCGTTTGCCCAAAAATATGATATTTTTGCAGAGTTTATGAAACGTGCCGGGCTGCCTTTTTGGGATGACGAACGTTTCATAAATGAACGTGTCAACCGTATAAGATATCAATATCCGCCGATGGAATTCGGGCGAGAGATGTTTATTGAGGCCTTAACCAAGTATGCTCAAAAATAGGAGAAAATTTATGAAAGAAAAGATTATCCCGATAACGTTTTCGGTTGATGACAATTATGTTAAGCATGCCGCGACGGTTATGGTTTCCATCCTGTCAAATTCGGACAGCAGCTATACGTATGAGTTTATCGTCTTTGACAACGGCATAAAAGAGGCAACGAAGGAACTTCTGCGAAAGGTTATTTCCAGATACGGCAACGCACGGGTGAAATTTATCGACATCCGCGACAAGACGGCGGGTTTTCTGACGACAAACATTAAGACGTCGGCAATATTTGACAGGCTGTTTATTCCGGAGGTTTTGAAGGAATATAAGAAGATAATCCAGTTAGACGCGGACATGGTGGTTCTGGGAGACATTTCCAGGCTTTTTAACGAGGATACGGGCAATTGTTATATCGGGTGCGTCCAGGATCGTTTTGTCCGGCAGCATATCAGCGACAGAGACACGGTCTGGCTGCGCGACGTCGAAGGGCTGAAAGGGTATGACTGGGCGTCTTATACGCGGGATTATCTGAAAATGAAACACCCCGAAAATTATTTTAACGCCGGAATGATGCTGATGAATTTGGAACTGATGCGGAAAGATAAAATTTCTCCTAAACTGGTGGCGTATTTGCTGGAACACCAGCCGCTCGCCCTGTGCGACCAGGACGTTTTGAATGCGGTTATCGGCGATAAGAAGAAGCTGCTTTCGCCGCGATGGAATTTTGTCATCGACTATTCCATTCTGCATCCCGGCGATGCATATTCAAGGGAAGGGCGGGAGCATCCGTACATTCTGCATCGCAAACTCTGGGACGGGCATTTTCTGCGCGGGTACAGCGAATATTATTACCAGTACTTTCCCGAAGAATTCGGCAACCTGCAAAGAAGGAAGACGGAAACCGTCAGCCCGCGCGACATTACGTTTGTGTGTACCGGAAAAATCATCGGCAAGGGGCGGTATGCGACGGCCAGGTCGCTGCGTTCGGTACGAAAGTATTTTCCCGAAGCCGAAATTGTCCTGTCTACATGGGAAGGGGAAGACCTCTCCGGGCTTGACGGGCTGTATGACCGTCTGGTACTGAATAAGAAAATGGAACCGGAATATTCGGCGCATTTGGAAAGCTGTCCGTGGAAAGCGCCTAATACTTACGATTTGCAGCAATATTCCGTCAATCGCGGGCTGAAGGCGTGCCGGACAAAATATGCGGTGCGGTGGCGGACGGATTTTGTATTGCAAAACGGCGATTTTTTGAAAAATTACAATACATTCAACCGGCTTTTTGACATGTATGAAGCGGATTGCAGAATTTTTGAGCAGAGGGTACTGATTCATAAGACTCTGACAGTTAATCCGCATGCGCCGGATCTGGCCTTTGCGCAACATCCGGCAGACCTTTTCCATTTCGGGCTGACGGAAGATTTGCTCAGGCTGTGGGACGGACGGCCAATGCCCGAAGGCGTGTATGATTTCTTTTGCAGAGGCGCGGGGCAGCCTAATCCATGCCGTTTTGCCAGCAGGTATATCATAGAACAGTATTTGTGGGTTGCGCTGCTGGAAAAAGCAGGAAAGGCTGCGGCCGTTCCGGAATATTATCTGGCGACGTCGCCCCGGCTGAAAGAACTGACGGATCGTTTTTTTGTTTCCAATTTCCTGATATTTGATCAAAAAATGCTGGGAGCCGTTTCAAAGTTCGACAAAATGCAGCGCAAGCAGCAGTATCGCTTTTTCTCGTTCAGGCATTTTTGCAACGAGTATACGGAGCATGTTGACCGGCATAATGACAAAGTCAAGGATATTCTGAAGCTGTATGCGTATAAAGATACGTTAAAAGCGCTGCGAAGAGATTTCGGCGCGCCGTTTGTCTGTGCGGGGCGCAAAATCCTTCCGGTGCTGCGCTGGGCGGCGCTTCCGATACGGGTATTCTGGTATCTGGCCAAATATGGCAAGAGAAATTTTCTTTTGCGGCGGAAACTTTGATGGAAATAAAATTTTCAGACATTACGGTCGTGGTGCAGGGAGCCGTGTATGAGGGGATTACGGTACGGGCGGTTGAGAGCGTGCGGCGGTTTCTGCCGGGGGCGCGGGTGGTCTTTGCGACGTGCGTGCCGGGCGGTGTGCCGGATGGCGGCGCAGATGCCGGAGCGAAAGGGCGCGGGGCGGCAGAGACCGGAGCCGGAGCGAAAGGGTATGGGGCGGCAGAGGCCGGAGCCGGGGCGCCGTTGCCGTGTGCCGGAAGCAGGGAAACTGCAATACCGGACGTCGGTGCCGACGAGGTTGTGGCGGTTCCGGATCCGGGCGGATTTGCCTATGCCGAACGTCCGGGAGAGAAAATCAACAACGTTAACCGCCAGATTGCCAATACGGCAGCGGGGCTGAAAAAGGTGCTGACGCCGTATGCTTTGAAGCTGCGTTCCGACTTTTTGCTGACGGGCAATGGTTTTCTGCGGTATTTTGACGCTTTTCCGGCGGCGGACGAGGCATACCGCGCATTCGGGCATAAGCTGCTTGCCTGCTGCTATTTTGCGCGCAATCCGCGGTCGGATATGCCGTTTCCGTTTCATCCGTCGGATCTGGCGTTTTTCGGGCGGACGGAAGATTTGCTGCGGCTCTATGACATTCCGCTGATGACGCGGGAACAGGCCTATTGGAACCGGCAGGACAGGCATCAGTACCAGTATGTGCCTGAACAGTATCTGTTTATCAACTGTCTTAAACGCGGCGGATTTGCGCCGGAGTGCGGCTTTTACAACGACTGCCGGGAAGCGGGCGTGGCGCAGACGGAGCGTTTTTTCGCGTCCGATTTCATATTCCTGACGTTTGAGCAGTTTAACCTGCGGCCGACGAAAGCGACTTTTGATATGGCGGTACATCCGAATGCGTTTCGCAGCTGTTATACGCATATCGAGTGGCGGCGGCTGTACCGGGATTATGCGGATGCGGCGCACGTTGTGCCGGAGCGGGACGAAGAGCGCGAAAAAATCGAGCGGCTGTACCGGAGATACCGCAAATACCGGTTTGTCAGCAACGTCTGCGCGCTGTTTTTCCGGCATAAGGGAAAGCGGCGGCAGGTGCGCAATGCGGTGCTGGAATATTTTCTGGGGAGAGGGCAGGCGGAAAAAGCCTGATGCGGCGCGGCGGTTTCGGGGCGGATACGGACGGCGGCGCCGGGAACGAAGGCGGCGGAGAGAAAATATTTTTTTGACGCCAATCTAATATGTTATGAAAAAATGTGCAAAAATATGAAAAAAATGCTTTACAATAAAAAAACAATGCGCTATTAAAAGCTCTGTTGACGCACTCGTAGCTCAACTGGATAGAGCATCTGACTACGGATCAGAAGGTTGTGAGTTCGAACCCCGCCGAGTGCACCAGTTTTAAGCCCTCTCTTTGGAGAGGGCTTTAGTTTTGCCTGAACGGAAGAGGAAGATACCATAGCAAGTGCGATTGCTTGCTATGGAGAGGGCTTTAGTTTTGCCTGAACGGGAGAGGAAGGGCCGGATGGTTTCTTGTTTTTGGGTAATAGGTGAGGATTAACAAGAGAAACAGTTTGCATATTCTAGAAACATAAGATATGTCTTGTAATGGTAACAGTGAATGCAAGCTTTCGTTGTGAACCTTTACACAAAAAAAACAGCTAACCCCAATACATATATTGAGTTATATATTAGAACGCTTTTAGGAGAGCTATCGTGAAAAATCTTCTTGAGAATTTTTTTGCATCTATCAGCCAAAGCCAATATTCTTTGTATATATGTATTTTTTTATGGTCTTTGTTTATCTGCCTATACTTTTTTGTTTTTGATACACCCCAAACCTTTTTTAGCATATTTATAAATCCTGTTTTCTTGTTTGGTGCTCCTTATTTGATTTTAGATTACTTGCGTTATAAAGAATTAAAAAAAACATATAAAAACTATACTCTAGAAGATTTTATTTATGCTTATGAAAATGCGCCTGCTTTAGCTCATGCAAAGCCAAACAACTTTAAAAGTAAATTCAGACCATTAGCTAGAAATATTTTATCATTAAGCCGCTATTATACCGATACAGAAAATTTAAAAAATAAAGAGATTACAGTAGATGAATTTATAAAACAAAAATATCGGAGTAAATTTAAATTTGATTATTTATTTCCGACCGAATCGGGAGTTTTTTATTATATGCTATTTTTGGGAATTTGCATTCAACTGGAACTATGGGGAATAATTAAAACGGAGCAATAATTTCATTTCTTTTGGGGCTTATAAAACAAAAAAACTTGGCTGATAAAAAATAATTAAATAACATATACACGAGCCTGAAAAACTCACTCACAATATGCTACTTGGCGGTGTCTGCGATATATTTGAATAAGCAGGCATGGAACTTGCGTGTTTCTGTTTTTTGCAGTTTATCGTCAGAAAAGAAAATCATAAAAATATTTTTTATTGAGAGAATGTTTATTTCTTCTTATTTTTTTGATTGTTATTTTGTTTTTAAAATTGTATATAAGGTGTTGTATAATTTGGGGATGAACAAAGTGTAAAAAAGGTTTGTCATATTATGAGTTAAGGATAGGAATGCCGACGCAAAATTTTCTATATATTATGGGTATAAGGCTTAAATAGAGGTTGCCAAGCGGGGAGCGGACTGTATATTTATAAAGATTTTTCAGGACGACTCTATTGTTTTTGCGGATGTTTTAATGTATAAGCTTTTGGTGAATTTGGTCAGTTTCGGGCTGCTGATGGCAGTGTTGCTGTTTGCGGGCATTTTGGTTTGGTTTAAAACGGCCGGGTTTGACATTCCCGACTATACGAAGCTGGCGACATACGAGCCGCCGGTTACGACGCGCCTGTATGCCGGCGACGGGCAGGTGCTGATGGAATATGCGGCGGAGAAGCGCATTTTCGTGCCGGAGGACAAAATTCCCGAGCGGGTCAAGCAGGCGTTTATCGCCGCCGAGGACAAGCACTTCTATTCGCACCCGGGCATTGACCTTCTGGGCATTACGCGCGCGGTGTTTACCAACATCGTCAATTATGCGAAAGGGCGGCGGCTGGTCGGGGCGTCGACGATTACGCAGCAGGTGGCGAAAAACTTTCTGCTTTCTTCGGAGCGGTCGCTTATCCGCAAAATCAAGGAGGCTATTCTGGCGTACCGCATCAGCAACGCGTTTTCCAAAGAGCACGTTCTGGAGCTGTACCTGAACGAGATTTATCTCGGCAACCGGGCATACGGCGTGGCGGCGGCTGCGCTCAATTATTTCAACAAATCGCTGGCGGAGCTGACGCTTGAAGAAACTGCCTATCTGGCGGCGCTGCCGAAAGGGCCGAACAACTACAATCCCAAAAAGCGCTACGATGCGGCGATTGCGCGGCGCAACTGGGTTATCGGGCGCATGGCGGAAGACGGGTACGTGAGCAGGGAAGAGGCCGAGGCGGCGCAGAAAAAGCCGCTGGTTACGGTGGAGCGGAAATTCGGATATCTGAAAGACGGCGAGTATTTCAGCGACGAGGTGCGGCGCGTTATTTCCAAGAGCCTCGGCGAGGACGCGGTGTTTGAAGGCGGACTGATGGTGCGCACGACGATTGACCCGGTGCTGCAGCAGCTGGCGACCAAAGTGTTCCGGCGCGGACTGCTCAATTATGACCGGCGGCACGGGTTCCGCGGGGCAACGGCACGGATAGACCTTAACGGCGACTATAAGGACGCGTTGAAAAAAACGGTTTTGCCGGCAGGTGCGGAAAAAAGCTGGCAAAAGGCGGTCGTGCTTTCGGCAGGTGCCGCGGAAGCCAGGATTGAAACCGAAAGCGGCAAACAGGGAACCATCGGGCTGAAGAGTTTGGCGTGGGCGCGCAAGGCACTCAAAGACCAGCGGGTCAGCGAGGCGCCGAAAAAGGCGTCCGACGTGTTGGCGAAAGGCGACGTGATTTATGTCGAGGAAGCCAAAAACGGCGCGTTTGAGCTGCGGCAGGTACCGAACGTCGAAGGGGCGATGGTTGTGATGGATCCGCACAACGGCAAGGTGCTGGCGATGGTCGGCGGCTTTTCGTTTGCCAAGTCGCAGTTTAACCGCGCGACGCAGGCCTACCGCCAGACGGGGTCGACGTTTAAGCCGGTTGTCTACGCGGCGGCGCTGGAACTCGGCTATTCGCCGACGGATCTGATTCTGGACGCGCCGTTCGTGCTCGACCAGGGCGTGGGGCTGCCGCTGTGGAAGCCTTCCAACTATTCCAAAGGGTTCTCGGGGCTGACGACGCTGCGGCAGGGAATCGAAAAATCAAAGAACCTGATGACGGTGCGGCTGGCACAGGACGTCGGCATGGACAAGGTGGCGGCGATGGCGAAACGCCTCGGCGTGGATGACAACCTGCCGCAGCTGCTTTCGATGTCGCTGGGTGCGGACGACACGCGTTTGGTCGATATGGTAACGGCGTACGCGGTGTTCGTCAACGGCGGGAAAAAGGTTACGCCGTATCTGATTGAGCAGATTCAGGATCGTTACGGCAAGAGTTTGTATAAAAACAATGACAGCCACTGTATCGGCTGCAAAGCGGCGCATTTTGACCCGGCGGCGCCGGTGCCGGAAATTACCGATGACCGCGAGCGGGTGCTGGACGAGCTGACGGCGTATCAGATGGTGTCCATCTTGCAGGGCGTGGTGCAGCGCGGAACCGGGGCAAGGCTGGCGCAGCTGGGCAAGAACCTGGCGGGCAAGACCGGGACGACGAACGATACCAAGGATGCGTGGTTTATCGGTTTTTCGCCGGATATGGTCGCGGGCGTGTATATCGGCTTTGACGAGCCGCGGACGCTCGGACGGGTGGAAACCGGCGCGGCGGCGGCATTGCCGGTGTTTTACGATTTTATGAAAGAGGCGCTGAAAGACAAGCCGAACCTCGAATTCCGCGTGCCGAAGGGAATCCGTTTCGTGCGCGTGAACCCGAAGACGGGACGGCCGGCGACGCTGGATGACCGGGTGGTCATTACCGAAGCGCTGAAGCCGGACTTTGACTTCAACAACACGCAAAGGGTTATCGGCGACGACGGCAGGTCGATGCTGGACGATAAGAGCGAAGAGGCGTTCGGGCTGGGTTCCGAGTACTAAAGGGGAAAATTTTGCGATTGAGTTCGCAGGAGGAGGCCGCTCGGCAGAGCGGTCATGTACCTTTATGTACACACCCGCTCTTTGGCGGGTTCCTGCGGTTCACTCACAAAATTTATACCATGATGCGGGTAACAGCCCGGATGGAACTCCACATCGTCGCATCGTGTACGCCAAAGTACACTCGTGCTTCTCGGGAGACATCCGCTTCTATCCATCGCAAATTTCCCCTCTTTAGGGGAGAGTACGGCGGCGTTCGGGCTGCGGCGTGGTGAAATTCCGGCAGCGGGACGGCGATGTTTTCTGTTGACAAAAACGGGCGGGCGGCGTAAGGTCGTTTGCAAACGGAAGCGCACGGCGAAAGCGCTTTGGCGGCATATGCCGCAATACGGCAGAAACAAGGAAACTATCATGAAACATGAACTTTTGGCGCCGGCGGGCAGCCTTGAAGCAGGATATGCGGCGCTGCATTACGGCGCCGACGCGGTTTATCTCGGGCTGACAAAGTTTTCGGCGCGGGCGGGAGCAGAGAATTTTACGCCGGAGGAACTTGACGAATTTACGGCTTATGCGCATACGCTGGGGCGCAAGGTATTTGTGGCGCTGAATACGGTTTTGACCGAGGCGGAGGCTCGCGAGCTGCCGGAGATTTTTGCGGTGTTGCGGCGGACGCGGGTTGACGCGCTGATTGTACAGGATTTGGGGGTATTTTATCTGGCGAAGAAAATGCTTCCGGGCGTGGAACTGCATGCAAGCACACAGATGGCGGTGCATAACGCCGAGGGGGCGAAGTTTTTGCAAAGGCTCGGATTTAAGCGCGTGGTATTGGCGCGGGAGCTGAGCCTGCGGGAGATTCAGGCGGTGGCCGAGGCGGCGCCGGATTTGGATTTGGAAGTATTCGTGCACGGGGCTCTGTGTTATTCTTACAGCGGGCAGTGCCTGTTTTCGGCGCTGGAATACGGCAAGAGCGCAAACCGCGGGCGGTGCGTTTATCCGTGCCGGGCGGAATTTGCAGTGGAGGAAGAAGACGATAACAGAGGAGCGCGGGAGGACCGGTACGGGCTGGCCGGGAACTGCGATGCGGGGAGAGCAGGGCAGCGCGGGCTGGCCGGAGGTTGCGGCGGCTTAAGGTCGCATTTGTTTTCCATGAAAGATTTGGCGTTGGAGGAGGCGGTTTTGAAAATCCCGGCGCTGTCGCTCAAAATTGAAGGGCGGAAAAAGTCGCCGCTGTATGTTGCGGCGGTTACGAACTATTATCGTCATATTCTCGACGGGCGCAAAAAGGACTTGAAAGAGGCGGAGGACATCCGGCAGATTTTTTCGCGGCCATGGTGCCGGTTCCATTTTAACGGCAAGGATAAAAACGTGGTTGACGCACATTTTGTCGGGCACCGGGGGCTGCTTATCGGCAAAGTGGAACGCGTCGGGAGAAATCGTCTGGGGTTTAAGACTTCGCATGCGGTGGCTCGTTATGACGGCGTGCAGATTGACGCGGCAGGCGACGAAAAACCGTTCGGGTTCGGGGTCAAGGCACTGTTTGTCAATGGAAAGCCGGAGATTGCGGCGGCGGCAGGGCAGTATGTGGAATTGGAACTGCCGGAGGAGCATCCGTATCTGGCAGCCGGCGCACCGGTTTATCTGGCTTCATCCTCGGCGGTGAAAGGAAAATATGCTTATCAGAAGCCGAAACCCGGCGCTTATCGCAATCGGGCGGAACTGGCGGTTCGGGTGGAAATCGGCGCTGATGAGGTGCGGGCGGTCTGTTGTGGGGCAGACGGCAGTGCGGGGACGGCGGAGCGTATCGCAGACGGTAGTGCAGGGACGAATGCTGAAAGGTTTGCCGGAGTGGCAGCCGTTATGCGAGGGGATTTCCCGCCGGCAAAAGATGCGGCAAAAGTGGAGGCTGCCGTGCGGGAAGCGTTTGCCAAAACCGGAGGTACAGCTTTTACCGTGGCAGCATTGGATATTGCCAATCCCGAAGCGCGGTTTGTTCCGGTTTCGGTATTGAATGAATTGCGGCGCGGCCTGTTGGATAAAGCGGCGGAAGCGGCGAAAATGGCGGAGGAAGAGGCGGCTGTGCAGATGGCGGAATCACGGCAGGCCGTGAGAACCGGCGGAGCAGAGGCGGTGAATGAATGTGAAAATATAGAGCCGGATGCCGGGGGAAATTGTTTGGCGACGTGTGCGACGGAACGGCTGGTTAAAAAATTGCGGTTGTTCCGTATCGGGCTGGAAACGGCTGAAACGGACTGGCAGGCGTGCGATATGGCAGAAACATGGTTTGTATTGCCGCAGATATGCCGCAATACGGTGAGATTGGTCGCGGTTGTGCAGAGTTTGTATGATGCAGGGGCGAGGAAGTTTGTTGCCGAGAATTATTATGCTTTCGAGATGCTCCGGCAGTACGAAGGCGTGCAAATCGGGGCGGGAAGCTTTATCTATGTCATGAACCATTATGCGACCGCGGCCTTGCGTGATATCGGCGCGGCGTGGGCAACGCTGGCGTTGGAAAGCTCGGCGGAAAATATGGCGGAGACGGCGGCGAAGGCTCTGGTGCCAACGGTTCAGGCGGTGTTTGCATATCCGCCGTTGTTTACGTCGGCGGTCTGCATCCGTCCGAATGCATGCAAGGATTGCAGCCGGGGGGTGAAACGCTATCGGCTGAAAAAAGACGGGCGCGCGTTTACGGCAGTTTCACGCGATTGCCAGGTGCAGGTTTTTGATACCAGGCCGTATGAGCGCGAGGCAGTTCCCGGCATTTGGGCTGTTATTGACGAAAGAGATTAATCCTCAAAAAGGGACAGGCGGCCGGCGTACGGCAGAAAGCGAGACGTTGATAAGTGAGAGCCGACAGGAGAACGGCTTTGGGCTGTTGGTATGCGGCGTTGGCGGCAGAGGGGGCATTGGTTGCAAAAGGCGTCTGCGGCGTTAGCGGCCAAGAGCCTGGACGGCAGAGAGCTTGGGCGGCAGAGGCGATTGCGGTGTTGGCGCACAGGGAATTACAAGAGGTCGCCCAGCAGTCCTTTGGCGCTGTTTTTCAGGTTTTCGGCAGTTCCTTTCAAAGTGTCGGCGCTTTCGCCGGCAATATCTTTCAGGCTGTTCAGCCCCTGACGGACAGCTGTATCGTAAGCAGTATCAAGGATTTTTTTCAGAATAAGAGAGGTTGTTTCAATAATGCCTTTGCCTTGACTGCCTTTTTCACGGCCGATATCTTTCAGGGTGACGGCGGGCAGGGGAACGGAAGCGGCGGCACCTTTGCCGCCAAACGTGGCGCCGAGGCTGACTTTGCCGCCGGTTATGTTAAGCGCGTTGATGATGACTTTTTTGCCGCCTGAGGAAGAGGCTGATTTCGCGGAGCCGCCTGAGGAAACGGCGGGCTTTGCGGTGCCGGCCCGTGTGGCATCGGTTTGGTCAGCGGCGGGTTTGGCAGCGGCGGCTGCGGCGTTTTTGTTGACTGCCGCCAGCAGGTCGGACACGTTGTTATGGGCGACGCTTTTCAGTTCATACGCAATTTCGGGGTTGGCGATGCGGATTTCTTCGACAACAATGACCGGTTTTAAGAGCGAGCACATATCCAGCCTGACATAAACGGAACCGAGGCTCAGTATCTGCGGCGTCTGGTATCCTTCGGGGTTGGCGATGCGAAGGCCTTTCAATTCGGCTTCTCCTTTGCGCAGGGACAGGCGGAAGCCATCGAGCGCGACTTCGGTACCGGTCAGCTGCGAGCCGTATTTGGCAACGGAGGCTTTGACAATCGATTCAAGGTTGAGATACAAGCCGCAAATTCCTCCGGCAAGCAGAATGATGATTGTAAGCAGGATAAGCAAAAATTTTTTCATGACAGTCCTTTCAGCCGAAGCGAAACAAATTCAAAACAACTTCCCGAAAGCCGAATCGGACGGTTGGCGCGGGCAGCTTTGGGGGATACGAATATATAATGAAGTATATATTTTTATTTTAATTTTGCAATCAATTAAAATAAAAAATCCGCTGTAAAATGTGATATTTTTTATGGGAGAAAAGCTGTGTTTCACAAGGTTACAAAGTAGAACGAGCGGCTATTTTGTTTTTGTCGGCGTCCGCTGTGGTTTATATAGGGGAAATTTTTTTTTAATTTACAGTTGCGAAATGTGAAATTTATTTCTATATAGTATTTATCATATATTAAATATGGTAGACAAGCTTAATTTTATAAGGAGAAGAGATATGCCCAAATATGGTGATAAAACAGCAAAAGAACTTGATAATTATTTGAAAAACTACAAACCTGTACTTGGGAAAACAAGAACCGGACTTGCCGCTCCTGTTAAAGATATGTTTCGTAACTATAATACAATGAAAGAAATGAAACTAAAGGAAAGTGATCCGTTTTTCCACTGTAAAGCAAATTATGAAGCAACAAAGCGCAGCGGCGTATATGGTGCAGGTGTCGCAAATATTATTGATGCAGGAAAAGAAATGAAAGATATATTTATCAACAAATATCCCATCGCTGACAGTGTACGGGATTACCGGGCAAATTTAAGAGGACAGAGAGGAGCGTTGCAAGGTAAAACATTAGAAAAAAACTGTCCGACACACCATACGAAATATAAATAAGGAGAAAATATGAAAAAAAAATTATTGTTGGTGATAAAACACATCCTAAAGGCGATAATCTTTTTTTGCATGATGGCGGTGTTGGGTATTAGCTGGGCAATAACCTTTGGGATGGCACCTTTGTGGTTTTATTTGTATGGAGCGGTGGTTATCGTCGCTCTTGGAGCATTTGGCTTGTCATACTGTCAGAAATATCGCAAAATTGCATATATTGTTTTGGGTACGGCGCTGGTCATTTTTATTCTGATGGGGAAATATGTTCCGGAAATTAAAGAGCAGCACGGTATTGATGCCTGTATGGACAGTGGAAAGGTGTACGACCCCGTTCAAAAAATCTGCCGTGATGACTGTTGGAAATGGGACGATGAACTGGGGTGTTTGAAAGAGTAGGCCTTACCTGACGAAAGATATGTGAAAACACGAAAAAGCCTCCAAAAAACGGAGGCTTTTTCATTTGGCGGGGGAGGTAACGCCATTTGATGGAAGTTAAAAAAATAAATATATAAAATTCAATGAGATGTTCGGTATTATTTTTGTCGGCGTCCGCTGTGGTTTATATAGGGGAAATTTTTTTTAATTTACAGTTGCGAAATGTGAAATTTATTCCCATATAGTATTTATCATATATTAAATATGATAGGTGTTTGATTTTATAAGGAGAAGACAGAGGGATTCAAAATCTACAAAGGAAAAACTGAAACAAGCAGCGCAAGCAGTTAGAGATATGAATAGAAATTATTGGGATATGAAGCGGGATAATACAATAAATGCTGATGATTATTTTCATTGCAAAGCCAATTATGAGGCAGCTTCCAGAGGAAGAATTGGTGAAAAAGTTGCCGAAAAATCAGGCAATGTGAAAGAAGAGTTTGATTACTACTATAACCAAGTTTGGAAAGGTTTATCTCCTCTTGCGGCTTCAAAAGATAAAATTCATGACAGAAAGGTAAATGAAATTGGTAGACAACGAGCAAAAAGTGGTGTATATACCAGTTCAAAAGATGGGTGTCATTCTTTTAGAGTGAAGGGAATCAATGGAAAGTACTGAATTAAAAAAGTGGATTTGGCGGATAGTGCGCTTTGTTTGGAATATTTTTGCACTTTTCGGTGTTTTTGTTTGCGGCTATTTTCTTTATTTGGTGTTTGATGAAGAAGGGTATTGTCTGAGCAGCCAACAAGGAGTGTGGGACAATGAGCAGAAAATCTGCCGCAAAGATTGCATTAAGTGGAGCCAAGAACAAGGCTGCATAACTGAAAAAATGTTGGAAGGTGATACCGAGTAATATTTTCCTTAACGAGAAAAAGCCTCCAAAAAAACGGAGGCTTTTTCGTTTGGCGGGGGTGGTCAGAAATTTATGAACTAAAGCTAAGATAAATTATAATCAAAGCTGCTGCTAATAAAACAGCAAAAATTCTCCAACTTCTATACATTCGGTATAGTCCTTGCGTTGGATAACCATTCTGTTCGTATTCATCACATACCCATTCCATACGTCCTTGCTCATAGAAATAAGCAGACCAAAGGATAAAGCAAACCACACCAAGAGAATATCCCCAGTGTATAAAGAACAAGGCAATACCTGCGATGACAAGTCCTTTAATAATACGTCTGTAAATGCGCTCCGCCTGTTTCTGTTCAGCTGAGTGTTCAGATTTTTTACCTTTTTTCATAAATATACAAAAATTAATAATTAATACAAAATAAATTTAAGTAGTCAAGGAGTACCATACAACGGAAAAAAGTCAATATTTTTTTCTCAAGGCCTGCCGGATTTAATCTATATTAAGCGTTTGAAAATAAAGAAATATAAGTAAAATGGTTCGGAAGTTTCTCCCAAAATACGATTTTGAAATTTGCAACATACAAACTGGGGTAAGCGCTTGATTTTTAAAAAGAGAAACAGCTTTCGTGATAGGAGCTGCCAACTATGGCGGACAATACATACCGGTCAGGCGAACATCTTATACAAACTACGCAAATACAATGCGACTACGCAAACACAATGCGTTGGGGATTGTTCTTTTTGGGGGATTGCCAAAAAAGCTGTTAATGTGTATAAAAAAAATCAAACGTTGAAAATCCGCTAAAAACGGGCAATGCTGCCCTGGATTATGCTGCAGGACAAATAAAGCCGGTAAAAGCGTGGAATACGGGGTTTAATGCGGGAAAATATGGTTTTATCGCCAAACAAACATACGATGAAACCTGTAAACGCAAAAAGCAGAACCAGTCAGAATACAGGAGAACAGATATGAACAAAACCCTTGCAAACCTTTTAATTTTAGGCGGTGTTAACCATATCATCTCCTATATTCCTCTTCCTCAATTAATAAATCAAATTTGGTCTGTTCTGTTTATCATCTTTTTCGTCATCATCTTATTGAAAAAAAACTTTTCCTTATTCGCTCCTATGCAAAATAAATTTAGTAAAATTACTCATTACATTGAAGCTTTAGGCGCAGTAGACTACCTTATATTTTTATTTGGAACAGTCGCCGGTTTTATTTTCGGCTATATCTCCGCACAAAGACAATACAATAACAAACCGCCGATTGACGATATCGCCCTTGTTTACTTTTCTTGTCTGGAATATGCATATTATGCTGCGCTTGTTATTGCATTTATCTGGGCAACATATATCTCATTTTTTAAAAAGCACGACTGAGCGCTTGATTAAAATGCCTCCATACACCTTTCCCGCACCGTTAAAAAACTTCCGCAAACCGGGGGAAATGGCAGGGTTTGGCTAGCAATTCACGAACCGCCGCACATCCTCAGCAATCGTATCCTTGTTAAAAACAATTCCATTTATACCGATTGATTTTGCCGCCTCAACGTTTTTCAATTTATCATCAATAAAAACAACCTCTTCCGGCTTAGCTTTCAATAACCTTAACCTTAGAACCTGTTTATAAATTTCTGCATCAGGTTTTAGCAGCCCCAACTCATACGACACAAAAATTTTATCATCCGCTGCCAATCCCTTTGCTGTATCAAATAAATTTGGCAGCGCATTAGACAACAGACAAACCTCAATCCCTTTTAAGTGAAGTTCTGCCATAACTGCCAATGTTTCGGTATAAATTTCTCCAACGCCTTTGTGCATTGCCTCATCAATCAAAGCCTCAATACCCGTCGAACAGCCAACCCCGCAATGAGCACATAACTCTTTGCAAAACTGTGAAAAATCAACGTTACCTTTCATAAAAGGATTATAATTAAATGATTTTACTCCCGCTTTGGCATCAAAATCATCTTTTTGGAGAGACATTTTCCGCATCAGACAATTAAGAGGATGTAAACTATAAGGGTAGCAAACCTGCCCGACATCAAAAATACAAAATCTTATCGCCATTTCTCATTACCTATAACATATTTAATCTGAGAAATATTAAAATACAGAAATCAGCCAATTACAAGCTTTTTGAGCACGATTTGACATCTTGTCCTTAGGGCTATTAAGTTAAAAATGGCAGCTTTTGCATTTCTTCGTTCCTCTTACAGTTGCGAAATGTGAAATTTATTCTCATATAGTATTTATCATATATTAAATATGATAAATTTGTTTGATTTTATAAGGAGAAGAGATATGCCAAAATATGGTGATAAAACAGCAAAATAACTTGATAATTATTTGAAAAACTACAAGCCTGTACTTGGGAAAACAGGAGCCGGACTTGCCGCTCCTGTTAAAGACTTGAAACGTAGTCATACATTAATGAAAGAAATGAAGCTAAAAGAGGAAAAGATGGCAGAAAAAGCAACACAGGTAAAAGAAGATGCAGTGTTTAGCATCTTACTGAAATTATTTTTTATTTTTCTAATGTTGCTTGGTTTTGCTTTTGAGTATGCTGCCATCAATAATGCAGAAGGGGATATTTTGAATATATACTATTCTGTGATGACAGCATGTTTATTTTTCTTTGTTTTGACTTTTTTTTCTAAAATACGAGTTATAGCATATTGTGCGTTTGTTATTTGCATTGTTGTTTATGGGTATATGCATGATAACCTTAATGAGATTGTGACTGAACGCCGTAGGGTAGATTGCCTTGAAACGGGGAAGATTTATGACCCCGTTCAAAAAATCTGCCGAAGCGACTGTTGGAAATGGGACGATGAGCAGGGATGTTTGAAAGAGCAGGCCTTACCAGACGAAAGATAGTTCACAAAGAAATCCATTACTTTTGCAAATATTGCATAAACTGATGAGGGCTGTAGTGTAGGACTGACTTTCACTTTGTTTGGCCGCACAGGCGCGCATTGCCGTCGGCAACCGGCATACTTCCGTCTGCCTTGTGCTGGCAGTCGAACCTGCTTTTCGGTTTGAGTCCAAAATCATTATTTAAAACAAAAAAACGCCGCAAGGGCGCATTTTTATTTTAATGGTGGGTCCTGTAGGACTCGAACCTACGACCAGACCGTTATGAGCGGCCGGCTCTAACCAACTGAGCTAAGGACCCGTCGGCATCCTTTTTAGGGCAAATGTTTTTTGTAGTCAAGAGGAATTTTTACGGGCGGGGGATTTTTTCCGCCTTTTTATTGCGGGCGGCTTTATTAATTATGCGCAGCTTTATGATGTTCGGCTTAATATGCGCGGCGGAGAGGTTATTGGGTGCGGCGGGGAGGTTATTTGGTGCGGCGGCGAAACAGCAGGTGGAAACCGGCAGCGGCGGCAAGGGTTATGGCGGCAAATTCGGCGTAGTACCACGGGTTATCCGCATTGACGGGAAAATGGTAAAGGATAAACGAATGGAACATAAATATTTCCAGATTTACGGTTTCGAGCCACAGCAGCGGTTTGGCGGAGATTATCCGGGAGAGTGCGCCGCGGCCGAAAGCGAGCACATATATCACAGGCAATGCCAGCAAGACGAAAAACAGGCGGTATGTCGTGCCGCCCAAGGAATAACAGGCGGCAAGATACAGGCCGGCAAACAATGTTTCCAGAAGGGTCGCGGCGGCAAAGGACAGGCGCTGCCGCAAAACAGCGTTTAGCGGCGAAGGGGAGAGGAAAAAGACGCCGGCAATAAAACCGAGGCTGTAGTTCAAAGCCTGTACCAGCGGGTTGGCGTGCAAATCCAGCCGGATATACGAAGGATAAGAGCTGCGCATATATTCAATATACAGGCGTATGGCAACGAGCAGGGCAAAAAACAGAAACAGGCGGCGGGCGGCTTTGGCGCGCGCGGCGGCGCGGGAAAGGGCGGGGGTGATGAAATAGCAGAACAGCAGAGCGCTTAAAAACCACGATACATTGTTGAACATAAACTGCGTGCTTTGGAACCAGGCGTGCTGCAATGTCAGGTTCAGCAGCCCGAAGGACAAGATGAACCCGATGGTTTGGGAGGACCAGGCCGGCACAAAAAACAGCTGCAACAGGAATGTAGCGAAGTGGACGGGGTAGAGGCGGGGCAGTTTGGCTTTGACAATCTGCCAGCCGGAAGGGCGGGCTGCAGGGGTATCGCTTGGGCAAAAATGGTTATAAGCCATACAGAATCCGGAAACCAAAAACAACACTTCGACCATGCGGGCGCATAAATCCCAGCCGGGCAGCGCTCCCATGTGGCAGGCGATAATGCCGATGACGGCAAGAGCTTTGAGCCCGCTGAAGGCTGTGAGGCGGGGTTTTGCCGAACAGGGAAGGGATGTATTGAGGGAGCGGGCTGGCATTGTTGGTCTCCGGCTGGTTAACGTATGCGGTTGATAGTTTGCGAAATAAGTTTAAAGCGGCACGGCAGGGTTGTCAACCGGCAGAAAGCGGCGGTGCACAGGCGGAGACAGAACGGGGCAGGGTGCGACGCAGCGGCGTTGCACGGGCGGAGACAGAACGGGGTGAATATATACTTTCGGTCAGGTTAAATCAGGCGGCGGGGTTTATTATATATAGGCTTAAGTTTATATTCCGGCCGGGGAAACGGCGGCGGGCGGCGGCTGAATTGCCGGGACGTATATCTGGGTGCATAGCGTATCGGGATGTGTGTCGCACCGGGAGGCTTGCTGCACAGGGATATATGTCATACCGGGATATGTGCCGCACCTGGGTATGTGCTGTACTGGGACGTGTGTCGCACCGGGGCGCGTGTGGTGCTGTGCAGGCGTGATGCTGTATTGTTTCGGGGGAGAAATGCTGTTTTGTGCCGGGACGGTTGGAAATGTGTTTTGTTCATTTTTTAGGAGGAGAGCCGCAGATGCCGAAAATTTCCGTTTTGATGCCGGTTTATAAGACGCCGGAACCGTTTTTGAGGGAGGCGGTCGAGAGTATATTGAACCAAACGGCGGAGAATTTTGAATTCTTGATTTTGGACGACTGTCCCGAAGACCGGGCGGCGGAGGCGGTTATAGCATCGTATGATGACGCGCGGATAAAATATTTTCGCAATGAGAGAAATCTGGGCATTGCCGGAAGCCGGAACCGGTTGATGGAAATGGCGACGGGCGATTATCTGGCGGTGGCTGACCATGACGATGTTTCGCTGCCGCAGCGGCTGGAAAAAGAAGCAGCCTATCTGGACGCGCACCGGGAATGCGGCGTCGTTTCCGGGTGGTATCAGCTTTTGTGCCGGAAACGGGGGCGCATCCGGCGGCGGCCGGAGCATAATGCGGAAATCGGCGCGGCGCTGGCGGAAGGGTGCGCCGTCATTCATCCGGCGTGTATGCTGCGAAGGCAGGAATTGGAGCGCCTCGGGGTACGATATGAGGAGGCGTATACGCCGGCGGAAGATTATGCGCTGTTTATGCGCCTGCGCGGCAGGACGGGATTTTACAACCTGCAGGAAGTTTTGCTGCTGTATCGGAATTTTCCCGAAAATACATCGCACCGGCGGCGGCGGGAAATGCACGCGGCCGACGAACGGATTAAGGCGGAGATACGCGAGGCGGAACGGCGCCGCGGCCAAGTGATGGACGAGGTGCGGGCGGTGGAAACGGAACTGAAAGCGCTTATCCGGCGCGGACAGCGGGAAATTCTGGCGCGGCGCAGGGGGCAGTCTGCGGGATACGGCAGCGGAACGGCAGGCTGGGCGGCGTTTCTGGCGGAGCGCTACGGGCGTTCGGTACCGCCGGACAAGCAGTGCTGCTGGGACATCTGGGATGCGGAACAGGCCGGCGCGTGGGACGACGGCGATGAAGCGGAGAAAAACGGCGAATGGAGCAAAATATGGAAAAGAATGTTAAATTTTCGGTTGTAACGATTTGTTATAACGTAAAAGATGAACTGAAACGCACATTGCGCAGCCTGTGGGCACAAACATACGGTTCAACCGGAGCCGATTTGGCAGGCGATTGCGGCGGGGGAGATGACGGCGGCAAATTTGCAGGCGATTGCATCGGGAATGGAAAATTTGCGTTCGGAAACAGTTTGGCCGGTGATTGCGGCGGATACGAAAGCATCGTGGTTGACGGCGGTTCCAGCGACGGTACGGCGGCGTTTCTGCGCCGGGAAAAAAGGATTGCGCGCTATGTATCGGAACCCGACCGCGGGGTTTATGACGCGATGAACAAAGGGCTCAGGCTTTGCCGCGGCGACTTTGTGATTTTTATGAATGCGGGGGACGAATTTTTTAATCCTCGGGTTTTGGAACGGGCGGCCGCAGTGCTGCGTGCTCATCCGGATTGCCGTTTTCTGTTTGGGGATGCCTGTCTGGTCGGCGAGGACGGATATTGCCGCTTTCGCGAGTATGATGCTCCGGTAACGACGCAGAACATCTGCCATCAGAGCATTTTTTACGACCGGCGGCTGTTTGCGGAACTGGGAATGTATGACGAGAGGTACAGGATTGTCGCCGATTATGATTTTAATCTGCGGGCGATTGCCGGGAGCGGCGTAGTGCCGTACCATTTCAGCTATCCGGTCTGCCGTTTTTATGAGGGCGGGCTGTCTTCCGGGGGAAAATATGCGGAAAAACAACGGGCTGATGCTGCTTTGCTGCGCCGGGAATGGGGCGAACGGGAGAAACTGAAAGTGCCGGATACGGTTTGGGCCGATGCCGCTGTCTGCATGGGCGGAGAATGCCGCGGCAGCATGGGAAAAGTGGCGGGCGGCAGTTACGCCGGGAGAGATGGCGGCGACAATTTGGCAGGTACTGGTACGGCAGGCGTTAGTGTGGGCGGAGCCGGCGGCGGCAGCATGACGGAGAGAGGAACCGGCAGCTTCGCAGCGGAAAAGTGGAGGAAGCTCAATGCCTCTTTCAAGAAAAAACTGGTTTACCGTCTGGGGGACAGCGCGGGGTTGTTTTCGGAAATCAACAATATGTTTTTTGCCATGGTCTGGGCGCTTGACAACAAAGTGCGGTTTGAGCTTTGTTCGCAGCGTTCCAACCTTGGCGACGAAGGGTGGAACGATTTTTTTGAGCCTTTTACCGGGGAGAAATGCAGCGAGTTTTTGGTGCGGAACAACAGGCGCTTTGTTTCGGATATCAAAGGATATGACAAGAAAAAGGTTATGGCGGGGAAGAAAAAGGAAAAGATTGATTTTCTGACACAGGACATATTTAAGCGCTTTTTTGAAAACCGGGCGTTTGCGGAGAAGGTGTTTGATTTTCCGGAGCTCGGCATTGCGGGCGGTTCGTTTGCGGTGGCGGCGGGACTGGCGCGGGCGTTTTACCGGCTGAATGCGGCAACGGAAACGGCGGTCAGGCATCTGGCAGCAACGCGGCTGCGGATGGTTCTTTTCCACGGCAGCGGCGCTTTTGAGGCGGAAAATGGTGCCGGAACGGGAAGCGGTCTGGCCGGGAGCGGAGAATTGCCGGAAAAGTATATTGCGGTGCAGATGCGGGCGGGAGATATCCGCAAGGAGGCAGCATGGCGGCGGCAGGGGCTGCTCGGCGCGGCGCCGTATGCACGAAAAATCCGGGAAATGTGTAGCGGGGAGGGTTTAGCCGGCGTGCGGACGGTATTTGCGTTTGCCGATGATTTCCGCCTGGTTGAAGAACTGGCGGCGGCATTGCCCGAATTTTGCGTTTATACCCTGTGCGGCGAGGAGGAACGGGGGTTTGACTATGAGGCATTTATGGCGCAGGATGCCGAAGCCCGGCGCCGGGGAATTCTCAAAATTCTCGCCAATGTCGAACTTTGCCGCGGGAGTTTGCGCTTTATCGGAACACGCGTTTCCAATCCAAGCTGGTTTTTGCGCCTGATTATGCCGGAGGAGCGGGTAACTTTTGTCGACTGCCGGCGGCTGAAATGGCAGCTGCAGTTTGACGAGGCGGCGGACGGCGGGCGTGCCGACGAGTTTCGGCTTTTCGGGGTGCCGCTGCTGAAAGTGATACGCGCGAGGAACAAGGTGCGGGTAAAATTGTTTTCGGTTTTGCCGCTGTATAAGATACGGCAAAAAGGGAACCGCAGAGTGCATTATCTGTTCGGCGCACTGCCGGTATGGGCGGCGGGAGAGCGGGAAACTGCGGCGGGGGCTGTATCGGATGCGGGTGCGGGTACTGTGGCGGCGCGAGGGGGAATACCGGAGGCGGCGGCTGTATCGGATGCGGGTGCGGAAGAACCGGAAATGGGGAACGCGGGAGAAGCAGCCGCCGGAAAAACAGTGTTAGGAAAGTCGGCAGCAATGTTTTGACAGGTTTCCGGGGCGTGGGTGCATAAATATGCCAGCAGTTCGGCACGGTTTTCCTCTATCGGCAGTTTGTCGGTAAAGGTGCGGCGCTTAAGGAACTGGTTATGGTAATCGCGGATAAGGGTCAGCGGATAAGAATTGGGGTCGGGTGATGCCGAAGCGGAAGCCCGGGCTGCCGATGCCGGTTTTGGGGCAGCGGAACCGGGGGACAGTGCGGCGGCGGAACCGGGGGACAGTGCGGCAGCGGAATCGGGGGACAGTGCGGCAGCGGAACCGGGGCGCAACGGAGCGGCGGACGTTGCTTTGCGGGCAGGGGATGCGCTCGGGAAGTCCGGAATGTAGCTGTCCCATTTATAACCGAGGTTTTGCAGAAACGGCGTCAGCTTTATTTCGTATTCCGTGATATACAGCGAGTGGTCGGGCTGCGCTTTGACTCCGTTGAGGAAGGCGGCGAAGCTTTTGGACATGATGACGGGGCGGCGAAATACCAAGAAATAACTTTGCAAATGCGGGTTAAACCTCTGGTTTTGCGTGTTTCCCCAAAAGTCCAATTCTGAACGGGAGCGCATTTGGTTAAACATGGGACGGAAAGTTTGCAGCGGGGCGTAGGCGGAATCGTTGGCAAAAATCAGTTCGTCGGCGTGTCGGAGCAGGTTTTTGGCTTTCAGCCAGTTATAGCCGCGCTTGTATGACCCCCAATCGTATTCGCCGTGACGTTGGTATTCGCCGTGAATGACATACGGGGCGACTTGTTTCTGCGCTTCAGGCGAAAGAGGGGAATCCGTTATGTAAACTATGCCGTCAGTTACGGCTTTTAAGCCGCTGAGATAACGCAAAACATACGGCGCAACGCTGCCGTCGGCGCTGTATCCGGCAAAAACGGCGTAGCGGCGCGGGCGTTCGGCAAGATAAAAAAACGCAGCGGCAGTTAAAGCAATGAGCAACAGCAGGGTCAGCAGGCTGCGGCGTTCGCCGGAGCGTTTCAGGCGCGGGCGCGAGAGGATTGCAGCCAGGCTGTGCAGGCGGATTTTTGAGATATTCGGCGTTGTTTTCATCAGCGGTCCTCCTTCAGATAAGGGGAATTGATTTTTTGCAAATGTTGCAGCAAGCGGGCATAAGCGCCCGGAACATGTTTTTTCAGCCAGGCGAAGACAAGGCGGCGCGGTTCCTGTACGTTCAGGCGGGAGGTAAAGGTGCGCATTTTTAAGAACGGGGCGTGATATTTGCCAAGCAGGGTCAACGGATAGCAGTTTTTGTCGTTCAGCGGCAGCCAGGAGAGTTTTTCGTAGGGAATGTAGGCGGCAGATGTAAAGCCGAGGCCGGCAAAATAGGCGGTGAAGGGAACTTCATAACGCGCGGCGACGGTCAGGCCGTCTTTTTCGGGGCGGACGGCGTTAAGATAGGCGGCGAATTCCGAAGTGTTGTATACTTGCGGCGCAATAATGAGGAAGTAGCTTTGCAGATGGTAAATTCCGTCAGCATTGGCAGTGATGCCGAAAATATCGGCGCCGGCAGTTTGGGACGCTTGCAGGACGGGGCGCAGCGAGGGGGCAACGAGCAGGGAGGAATCGTTGGCGAGGATTAAGAGGGGGGCAGTGGCTTGGGGGGCGGTTGAGCCAGTTTGGACGGAGGAGGGCGGTTGGGAGGCAGACGCGGTATGAGGCACCGGGGCAGAGGAGGAAAGGGAGGCTGCGGCGGCTGTATCGGATGCGGGGGCTGGTACTATGGCGGCGCGAGGGGGAATACCGGAGGCAGCGGCTGGCCGGGAGGGGAGGGCGTTTTGCCGTTTCAGCCACGCAAAACCGCGTTTGTACGAGCCCCAGTCATATTCGCCGTGGCGGCGGGCTATCAGGTGATTGACATACGGACGGAGTTTGGCGATTTCGCTTTCGGGTATCGGATTGTCGGTTACATAGACGATATTGGGTGCGATTTCCTTTAAGGCGCGCAGATAGTCAATGACATAATCGGAAACGGTGCCGTCGGCAGAATAGGCGGCAAACACCGCGCAGTTCTTTCCGGCGGCGAGGGGGGACAGGGTTTGTTCAACGTCTGCGGGGGCTGAGGCTGTGCTGCGGGCGGCAGGCGCCTTACGGCTGCCTGCGTACAGCGTAAGGACGGCGAGCATGAGCGCAATTGCGGCGATAGCGAGAACGGCGATATAAACCGGACGGCGGCGCATGGTTGTCTCCTTTAAAAAAAATCCCCGCAAGCTCCGGTAGAGCTTACGAGGGATATTATAGCGCGGGAAAAAATTATTCCGCAACCAAAACCTGACGGCGGCTGTGCATAGCTTCTTCAATAAAGGCAATCTGCTCTTCTACCATCGGGTTGCCGGCAAATTTTTCTTTGGCTTTTTGAACGCGCTCTTCAAACGTGCCGTCATTGGATTTGAAAATATACATATAAGCGCGGGTAACGGATTTGATGGTATGTTCGTCGCAGCCGCTGCGTTTGAGGCCGATGACGTTCAGGCCGCGCAGTTTGCCGCGGTCGCCGGTTACCATCGCGAACGGGATGACGTCGCGCCCGATGCCGGTCATGCCGCCTATCATCGCCTTGCGCCCGATACGGCAGAACTGGTGAACCGCCGAGTTGCCGCCGAGGATGACGCCGTCGCCCAGACGGACGTGCCCGCCGATGACCGCATTGTTGGTCATGATGACATTGTCGCCGACGACGCAGTCGTGCGCAATGTGCGAGTTAACCATAAACATGCCGTTGCTGCCGACGCGGGTGGTCAGTTTTTCCGGTTCTTCACCCGCAACCGGGGTCTGGCCTTTTGGGGTGCCGGCGTGCATGGTTACGTTTTCGCGGATGACGTTGTGCGAACCGATTATCAGCCGCGCGCCGGGCTGGAATTCGTTGCCGTGATCCTGCGGGCCGCCGCCGAGGCAGGCGCCGGGGAAAATGACATTGCCTTCGCCGAGGGTGGTGTCGCCCAAAACGGTTACGCGGGCGATGAGCTTGTTTCCGGCAGCGATTTTGGCTTGGCCTGAAATATAGCAGAAGGGGCCGATTTCGGCAGACGGGTCGATTTGGGCGCCGGTTTCAACCACAGCGGAAGGGTGTATCATCTTTTTTCTCCATAAAAAATTGCAACTGTCAGGAAGGGTAACAGAAAGCAGGGCAGATGTAAAGCGGAAATTTCGGCGGCGGGCAGGGCGGGCGGTCACAAAATATTACGGATTGTTGCCGGGAGAGATGGGCGGCGAGCAGCGGAACGGGAAACCGGGAATGAGGTGCGGCGGAATACGGGACGGGGAATGAGGTGCGGCGGAATACGGGACGAGGAACCGGGACGGGAGGAGAGAATGGCAGAACATGGTCTGCCCGATGCAGAACAGGGGCGGGGGACTGAAACGGGAGGAGAGAGGCACTATCAGCAGGGAGAAATTTCGTTAAACCGTTCATGTTTCCAATCTATCTGGCGTTTGACTATTTTTGCCGGGTTTCCGGCGATAATGACGTTTTCTTCGTTGAAACGGGATGTTACATTGCTACACCAGCCGACGATTGAATGCGACGGAATCTGCGTGTTTTTGGCAATATAAACATTGCGTCCTATCCAAACATGGTCGCCGACGGTTACGGAGCGGCCGCGGTTTAGCGGAGTTCCGGAGAGATCGGTTACAGTGTGCGTATCTGTGCACCAGAGGACGATATCCCAAGACAATAAACAGTCTTTTCCGATGGTTACAGACGAGTTATGTTCGTAAAGGACGATTTCTGCTCCGTTTATCTGGGTGTTTTCTCCGACAGATACGGTGCAATTGCAGCTTGGGGACAAAGAATCGCCGATGTTTATTTTGAGGTTAATGTAATTTTCCGTATTCAGGCTGATTTTGTTGTTATCCCCATAAATCTTGATTTTGATGACATTATTGAGATTGCTGTTTTCCGGAAGGGTTACGATGTTGTTTTTGCCTTTGATTTCCAGACAGAATATGCCGTTATGGGGAATACTTACGGTGTTGCAGGTCAGGTCGGCTTTGATTTTTGACTGGCGGCGCTTTTTTATTTTTTTGCGAAATTCTTTCCATATGTCAGGCAGTTTCATTGCATATCCTTTGGTGCTGAATTTAAACGTTCGTTTTTTTTCACCAAAAAACAGGGGATATTTTCACCGCCGGAATAGTCATTTAGGCAAAACGAAAGTATATAAATTAAAACGAACCATTTTTTTCAGCAGTATGTACGAAAAAGCGGAAGATGGGGTACCGGATATGCAGTTTGAATGCGACGATGAGCGGTATGAATGGGCGGCGGGATACGGAGCTGGGAACAGGGAATGAGGTGCAGTCTGGATACGGAACGGGGAACGGGGAATGAGGTGCGGCGGAATACGGGACGAGGAACCGGGACGGGAGGAGAGAATGGCAGAACATGGTCTGCCCGATGCAGAACAGGGGCGGGGGACTGAAATGGGAAAACAAAAAGCCCGCACAGCAGCAGAACCGGCAGGGAACAGTGCCGGGCGGCCGGCGGGACTGTTGTCGGGCTTTGAGGTAGCGTGCCTAAAGTGCCAGTTTTATGCGGCGCAGGGTTTCTTCCCTGCCCAGAACCGCGGCAATTTCGCTGGCGCCGCCGGGGGTTGTTTCCAACCCGGTCAGGGCGATGCGTACCGGATACAGAACCTGTCCGTTTTTCAGCCCGTTGGCGGCGGCGACCGCTTTCAGGCATTCAAACAGGCTCTCGTTATTCCAGCCGTCCGCACTCAGGCTTTCCAGTGCCGGGAGCGCGAGCTGCAGCGATTTTTTGGCGATTTCAGGGTCGGTCTTCATCTTCTTGTTGTTAAACAGTTCTTCGCCGTAAGCGGGCAGGGTTTCAATGAAGCCGGCGGTTTCGGCGATGTCATTCAGGGTTTCGACACGCGGCTGAAGGACTTTGGACAGCTCTTCGCGGTTGATGCTGCGGGTGATGAATTTGTCATATTCTTTGCAGGCGAGGGCGTGGAATTCCGCAAACGGCAGGGCACGGATATAGCAGCCGTTCATCCAGCGCAGTTTAGCGATGTCAAAAATCGCCGGGGATTTGTTCAGCCGTTCGGCGTCAAATACCTGTTCCAGCTCGGCGAGCGAAAAGATTTCCTGTTCGGTGCCGGGGTTCCAGCCCAAGAGCGCAATATAATTCAGAATCGCAGCGGGCAGGTAGCCTTTGGCGACCAAATCCTGGAACGACGCATCGCCGTTGCGCTTGGAGAGTTTGTGCTGCGCGTCTTTCATTACCTGCGCGACGTGAACGTAAATCGGCGGCGTCCATCCAAAAGCTTCGTAAATCAGGTTATATTTCGGGGTGGATGAAATATATTCGTTTCCGCGGACGACGTGGGTAATCGCCATCAGATGGTCATCAATGACGTTGGCGAAGTTATAAGTCGGGAAGCCGTCGGACTTCAGCAATACGCCTTCGTCCAGTTCGTCATAGTCGATTTCAATATCGCCGTAAACGACGTCGTGGAACATTGCCTTGCCTTTGCGGTTGATGTTCTGGCGGACGACATAGGGTTCGCCGGCGGCAACACGGGCTTTGGCCTCTTCCAGCGGAATGCGCTTGCAGGGGTCTTTGAACTTGGCGCCGAGGACGGTTTCTTCTTCGTCGTCATCGTGTTCGGTCTTGGCGCAGAAGCAATAGTGCGCGCCGCCGAGTTCCACCAGCTTGTGAGCGTATTCCTGATACAGCGGCAGGCGTTCGGACTGGATATACGGACCGTATTCGCCGCCGATGTCCGGGCCTTCGTCCCAGTTCATGCCGACGGTCTTGAGCGTGTTGTATATGATTTCGGTTGCGCCTTCGACATAGCGTTTCTGGTCGGTGTCTTCAATGCGCAAAATAAAACTGCCGCCGGAAGATTTGGCGATAAGGTATTCATATAACGCGGTTCTCAGGTTGCCGATGTGCATATAGCCGGTCGGGCTCGGGGCAAAGCGGGTTCTTGCTTTCATTGTGGTAAAACTCCTTTAAGTGTATTTGGAAAGGCGCGTCCTGCCAGCGGGCGCGGCGCATTTATGACAGGTGTAGCGCAGGGGCGGAAGAAAATCAAGCATTTTTTTGCGGCGGGGGACAGAGGCGGCGGAGGGGGAGAGTGGAAGAGTGGAAGAGAGTGGATATTGGAGGCAGCAGCGCATAGAACGAGAGCAAGCAATAGACAAAATATTTGACATTCCCGGCGGGCGGTGTTATGGTGGCGGCAATTAGCAATTATTATTCACATTATTAAATCTTAGAGTTATGAACAAGTTTAGCTGTTATCTGCTTTCGTGGAAAGCTGCTGTATTGCGGAAATTTACGCCGCGGGTTGTTATTGAACGGTATTGTCTGAAATCTGTCCCTGATGCGGCTCTGTACCTTCCGGGGAAGGAAGCCGAACTTCGGGTTATCGACAGCGTTGAACCGGGGTATAAACAATGGCAGTTTTTGAAAGCCCGGGTCTGGAGCGCCGATACACGTCAGGAGCTTTACAAACGCGGGCTGTGGGGTGCGCTCGGCGTGCAAAACCGCTGGGAGTTCGAATATCTGCTGAAACATACGCAGCCGGTCGCCTATCTTAACGGGCCGGGCAGCGATTTTCGGCGGACGGCATCGTTTGAGCCGATTATTGAAGCGCTGCGGAAAAATGCGCTCTGGGTTATGCTGATGGCCCGCGAATATCCGCAGATTGCCGAGAATTTGGGGGCGGCGGTGCTGGAACACGAACTGCCGAAGAATGTTTATGAAACGATGACCGACGTCCTGACGCGGAAAATTCCCGGACAGGCGGCTGCTTTTGTGGCGCGTTTGGAGCCGCAATCGCCGTATTTTGAATATGGCTTTGTGGAAATCTGGCGAGCCGGAGGCAATCTGGCGCCGCTGATGAAGGCGCTCTTTTCCGGCAGGGACGATTTGTACCAGATTGTGAAAACGCGGTCGGCGGCAAAGCCCGAGCTTAATGTGCTGAGCGCCGTGTTTCAGTATCTGCTGAAACAGCTGCAGAATGCGGGACATACCGGGCGCTGGGAACGGGAATTCCAAGACTGGCTTGGCATTCTGGAAACGTATGCCCAAAGTCCGGAGTGTCATCTGACGTGGCTGCTGCGGCTGCGGAGCGGTTTGAGCCGGGGGCGGTATCCGGAACTGTATGACGGCGTAACGCGGCTGACGGAAACCTACGCGCCGAATCTGCTTAATCCGGCAAACCGGATGATTGCAATGTGGGAAGGGCAGGACTGGCCCTGACGCAACAATGAGCGGAAGCGGGCAGAACGTTCAAGCTGCGGTGTTGCGACAGCGAGCAAGACATTCCTGTTCCGGTGTTGCGACAGCGGGCAGAATATTCCTGTTTCGGTATTGCGGCAGCAGGCAGAATATTCCTGTTCCGGTGTTGCGGAGGCAAATGAGCCGGGTGGCTTTGAAGCCGTACGGTAACGGGCGGCGCGGCGAAACGGCAAATTAAAAGGGAGGCTTTGTGCGCCTCCCTTTTTGCTGTCAGGAATATCAGCCGGACAGTCGGAATTTTATACTCAGAGCAGGGCAAGCGCCAGATACAGCAGCCCGACGGTACCCATAAACAAAAAGTACCAGCAGCTCAGGTTGAGGGCGCGCTCTTCGTGCTCGTCGTCGTTATAACGGGCGGGGCCGTAATTGTTCTTTCCGGCATCGCCGCGGTAAAACAACGTCATAATCAGGAACTTCAGCCCGTAAAAACCGACGCCGTACAGGATTGTAACAAAGCAGATGCTCAGCAGCATAATCGTATAGGCAAAGTCGGTATTGGCGAGCGAGGCGACGGTCAGGTTTATCATGCTCAGGACGACGACGCCCATAAACACCGGTTCGAGATAATTGCGCCAGGCGAGGCGGTTCAGGTCGTGCATACGGCGGATGAGCAGCGAGCCGACAGGGAACAGCGGCAGCAGGATGACGAGGTAGAACAGGGTTTCCGCCGCGAGGATGTAATTTTCAATTTTGGGGAGAGAGTAGCCCATGTCATTGGCGGCGCGCAGAAAACGCGGCGACAGGATATAGCTGCATTTGAGCTGAATGATGACCGTCAGCACGCTGTTGACGAGCAGGAACGTCCAGAGCTCGAAACGCGACGAGCGGCCGCGCAGGGTGAAGGTCTTTTTCCAGCCGTCGAGCCAGATGCGCAGGAGGTTGTCGGGCGACAAAATCGGCTTGCGGGCGCGTTCGGGGGCTTTTGAGGTGCCGGAAGAAACGGCGGACTGAGCCGGAGAAGAGGCGGTCAGCGGCGCTTGCGGTTTAGCCGGCGTTGCGGCTGTTTGAGAGGCAGCAGAGGCTTGAGCCGCGGCTTTTGGGGCAGCGTCGCGCGCTTTTTTGACGGCGGGGCGGGCTGCGGTCTGAGATACGGCGGCCTTTTTGCCGGTGCGCCGGGCCGGGGCGTCTGACCGGACGCCGGAGAGTGCAGTTTTTGAAGTACGTTGGGTTTTGGCGGCGGATTTGGGAGCCATAATGTTTTCTCCTGCAATTGATTTGCATTCAGAATAGCGGGGCCGGGTTAATATTTGGTAAAGGCCGGGAAGGGAAAGGCGTCTTAAAGTTTTAACATATAGCTTAAAAAAGTGCTTGCAAAAAGAACAAAAGTGGTATATCAAGATTTTTCGGAGCGGGGAGCGCGGGATTGTCCGGCATGGGCGAACCGAGGAAAGAAAAGGCCGGAACCGGCAGCGGCGAACCGGCGCAGGCGCACAGGGCTGACTGAAACGGAGGACACCGGGGTGGGTGGCCGGCAGCGGCAAACCGGCGCGGGTGCGCAGGGGCTGCCGAAACAAGGTGCGCAGGCATCAGGCAGCGGCAGGCATCAGGCATTAGAGAGGGAACGATGGCAGAGAGCAAATATATCGAAATCAAAGGGGCGCGGGAGCATAATCTCAAAAACGTCAACATTTCCATTCCGAAGAACCAGCTGACGGTGATTACCGGGCTGTCGGGGTCGGGCAAGTCGTCGCTGGCGTTTGACACGATTTATGCCGAGGGGCAGCGGCGTTACGTCGAGAGCCTTTCCGCCTATGCGCGGCAGTTCCTTGACCTGATGAAAAAGCCGGACGTTGATTCCATAGAAGGGCTGGCGCCGGCGATTTCGATTGAGCAGAAAACGACCTCGCACAATCCGCGCTCGACGGTGGGGACGATTACCGAGATTTACGACTATATGCGCCTGTTGTGGGCGCGCGCGGGGACGCCGTATTCGCCGGCGACGGGGCTGCCGATTGAGGCGCAGACGGTGAGCCAGATGGTGGATAAAATCCTGTCGCTGCCGGTCGGTACCAAGATTATGCTGGTGGCGCCGATGGTGCGGCAGCGCAAAGGGGAATTTAAGAAAGAACTGGACGGGCTGCTGAAGCAGGGGTTTCAGCGCGTCAAGATTGACGGTGAGGTCTATGACCTTGAAGACGCGCCGGCGCTGGAAAAAAACATTAAGCACGACATTGAGGTCGTGGTCGACCGTCTGGTGGTCAAGGGCGAGGAGATGGCGGAGCGCGTGGCGCAGTCGGTAGAAACGGCGCTGAAAATCGGCGACGGCATTTTGTATGTGGACGGCGCGGGCGGCGCCGGACTGGCGGGAGCAGCGGGCGGAAACGGCGCAGGCCTGACAGGGGCAGCGGCCGGAGATGGTTCGGATGCGGCGGGAACGAACGGTACGGGAGGAAACGGCGCGGCGGGCGGAGCCGGTGTCGGAGGCGCGGCGGGGAACCGGCTGACGTTTTCGGCGAAATATGCTTGTCCGGTGTCGGGCTTTACGATTGAGGAAATCGAGCCGCGGCTGTTTTCGTTCAACAATCCGCAAGGGGCTTGCCCGCATTGCGACGGGCTGGGGGCACGGCTGTATATGGACGAAAAGCTGGTGGTGCCGAACGAGGGGCGGTCGATTGCGCAGGGGGCGATTGCGCCGTGGTACGGGTTTAAGTCGGCGTTTTATAAGCAGACGCTGATTTCGCTGTGCGACTTTCTGCACATCTCGCAGGACACGCCGTGGAAAGACCTGCCGGAAGAGGCGAAGAAAATCATCCTTTACGGTTCGGGCAACGTGTGCGTGCCTCTGTATTATTCGACGTTTGTGTCGGACAAGCCGTTTGAGGGCGTGATTCCGAATATGGAACGGCGGTTTCTGGAAACAGACTCGGCGGCGTCGCGCGAGGAGCTGTCGCATTACCAGTCGGCGGCGCCGTGCACTTTCTGCAACGGCAAGCGGCTGAAGCCCGAGGCGCTGGCGGTCAAGGTCTGCGGCAAGGACATTATGGAAGTTTCCGACCTTTCCATCAAAGAGGCGCTGAAGTGGTTTGCCGGGGTGGAAGAACAACTGAGCCCGCAGAAACAGCAGATTGCGCACAAGATATTAAAGGAGATTATCGACCGGCTGCAGTTTTTGAACAATGTGGGGCTGGACTACCTGACGCTGTCGCGGCAATCGGGCGGGCTTTCCGGCGGCGAATCGCAGCGTATCAGGCTGGCGTCGCAAATCGGGTCGGGGCTGACGGGCGTGCTGTATGTGCTGGACGAACCGTCAATCGGGCTGCACCAGCGCGACAATGACCGGCTGCTGGAGACGCTGAACCGGCTGCGCGACATCGGCAACACGGTGATTGTGGTCGAGCACGACGAAGACGCCATCCGTGCGGCAGACTTTCTGGTCGATATGGGGCCGGGCGCGGGCGAGCTCGGCGGCAGCGTCGTCGCGGCGGGAACGGTGGCGGACGTGCTGGCGAGCAAGGACAGCCTGACGGCGCAGTATCTGAACGGGCAGAAGGAAATCGCGGTGCCGCGCAAACGGCGCAAGGGCAACGGCAAGTTTCTGGAGCTGACCGGGGCGAAGACCCACAATCTCAAGAACGTGAAGATGAAAATCCCGCTCGGCACGCTGACGCTGGTTACCGGGGTCTCTGGCGGCGGCAAGTCGTCGCTGGTGCTGGAGACGCTGTACAAGGCGCTGAACAAGGAGCTGAACGGGTCGCGCGAGCCGACGGGCGCATACGACAAACTTATCGGGCTGGAGAATGTCGACAAGGTGATTGACATCGACCAGTCGCCTATCGGGCGGACGCCGCGTTCCAACCCGGCGACGTACACCGGGCTGTTTACCTATATCCGCGACTGGTATGCGGAGCTGCCGCTGTCCAAGGCGCGCGGGTATCAGGCGGGGCGGTTTTCGTTTAACGTTGCGGGCGGGCGCTGCGAAGCGTGCAAAGGCGACGGGGTAACGAAGATTGAGATGAACTTTCTGCCTGACGTGTATGTCGAATGCGAACAGTGTCACGGTAAGCGCTTTAACCGCGAAACGCTGGAAGTTACCTACAAGGGCAAGTCGATTGCCGACGTGCTGGATATGACGGTGGATGAGGCGCATGAATTTTTTGACAGCATTCCGGCAATCAAATCGCGGTTGGAGCTGCTGCAGAAAGTCGGGCTGGGGTATATCCGGCTCGGGCAGGCGGCGACGACGCTTTCCGGCGGCGAGGCGCAACGCATCAAGCTTTCCAAAGAACTGTCCAAACGGGCGACGGGCAAGACAGTCTATATTCTCGACGAGCCGACGACCGGGCTGCATTTTGAGGACATCAACAAGCTGTTGAAAGTGTTGCAGGCTTTGGTTGACCAGGGAAATACGGTAATTGTCATCGAGCATAATCTGGATGTCATTAAGGTTGCGGACTATATTATCGACATGGGGCCGGAGGGCGGCGACGGCGGCGGACGGATTGTTGCCGAGGGCACGCCCGAGGAGATTGTCAAAAAGGCGAAGGGATATACCTACAAGTACCTGAAAGGGAAAATCTGAACGGCTGCCGGGGAGAAATGCCGGGCATGAGGCGGTCGATGCGGAATGCGAAAACGGGCGCCGGAGCTGGAACGAGGCGTGCAGGGCGGCTGGTGCAGGGAGAGAAAGGCTGCCGGGACGGATACGGGGTCGATGAGGGCTGATGCGAAGGACGGAAGAGCGGGCGGCGTACCACTTATCAACTCACTTGAATTTTTTATCAACAGCTTTAATTTTTGCCGCGGGAAGCGGGGTGTTTTTTTGTGCACAGCCACGGAGTGCCGGAGGGGTTGGCAGCGGAAAGCCACGGGTTGCCAAGGGCTTTGGCGCCGGGTTTCCGAAGCAGCGGGAAGCTGTGGAGAGCCATGTGCGGACGGGTCGGGGCTGCGGGAAGCTGTGTGCGGGCGGGCAGCCGGGGCGTCTGTGCGGACGGGCCGGGGCGTCTGTGCGGACGGGCCGAGGCGCTAACAGGTTTTCAGCGTGGCGTTGACAATAATCAGCAGCTTGCGGGCACAGGCGATGATAGCGGTCATTTTTGATTTTCCTTTTTTTAGCAGGCGTTCGTAGAACTCCTTTATTTGAGCATTGTGCCTGATGGCGACCAGGGTAACGATGAACAGGGCGCTTTTGGCGGTGGTTCTGCCATGGCGGATGCGGCGGTAACCGGAAAGCGTACCGCTGTCCTTGGCATAAGGGGCGACACCGGCGATGGCGGCAATCTGGCGGCGGTTGGCGCAGCCGAGCTCGGGGAGCGTTGTCAGCAGGAGAACGGCAGATTTTTCGGCAATACCTTTGATGGCGATGATTTTGTAGAAAGCTTCGGCGAGCGGCGGGTCGTTTTTGATGATGTCGAGGCATTTCTGGTACAGGCGTTCGATTTCCTTTTCCAGATAGGCGATGTGTCTGACGATTTCTTTTTTCATATCGGGGGGAAGGCTGGGCGCGGTGCTGCGGTTTTTTTCCTGAAGGAGCATGGTTTTGAGGTCGGATATCCTTTCGGTTACGGGTTTCAGGTTCAGCGGCAGAGGCGTGTACATACGCAGGGTTTCGTGCAGTTTCCGTCCGAAGAGGGCAAGGGCGTAAGCGTCTATCCGGTCGGTTTTGGCGTGTTCGCCGTAGGAACGCATAAAGGCTTTGACCCGGCGCCCTTCCGCCCGGTGGACGGTAAAACCGCGGTTATAAAAAGTGTTGACGCAGAGGGCTTCGTATCCGCCGGTAAGGTCGACGACAATCAGGAGTTCCGGGTCCGGGGACAGGGCGGAAACGTATTTTTCTATGGCTTTTGCGGTGTTTTCGACGGTTAGGAATTCTCCGGTGGCGTCGTCGTAGATGTCAAGTTTGGCTTTGGACACGTCGATGCCGATGAAGCGTGAGAATTTTTGGTTTGCAGTCATTAAAGTTACTCCTCATAGTTCCGTTATTTATTCTTCAAATTGTTAACGTACGCGGCAGGCCGGTACCAGCAACTCATCAAGCAATAAATAAGTTTGTCTTAAAGATCACAATGAGCACGAACTTCAGATTCGATTGCTTGTCCGATCGTTTAAGACCATTTAGAAAGACGGATGCACCCGTCCTCTAAATATTATCCATGATTTGACTGTCGTATGCAAGCGGCCTTTTGTGCCTTACGGTTTTATGGAAGTTTTGTTGCATATTTTTAAGTAACAATTGCTGTCCCCCGGCGGAACAAAGGGGAAGGAGCCGGGCGGAGCAAAGAGGAGGGGAACAGGCGGAGCAAAGGGGAAGGAGCCGGGAGGGCTGGCGCGGCGGGAATAAATGGAAAAGCGGGAAGCCTGGTGTTGAGAACGGGGCGGAAAAGGGCAGGCATGAAAGCAAATGCTGAAAGCGGGGTGAAGAAACGGGGCAGCCGCGAGGACGGGGCTGAGAACGGGACAGAAAGAGGGAGTCAGCCGTTCAGGTACCAGTATTTCTTTTTGCGTTCGGTCTGGAAGGCATAAGCGGCGGCGCGGAGCATCCGCATATACCCTTCGCGGTCGCGGACGGCGAAATCTTTGGGATACGGCTCGTCCAAAAGGCTGTGCACGTCGGTGCGGACGGCGACTTCGCGGGGGAAGAAATGGCGGCAGAACGCATAACGGGCGGCAGTCAGGTCGTCTGTATCGTAGCCGATGGTTTGCAGCAGCTCCTCTTCCGGGGCTTCGGGAGAGAGGCTTTTCAGGCTCGGCCAAAGGACGAGCTGGCGGGCATAAAGCTTTTGCCAGGGAAAGCCTGCGCCGGGGTCGGCTTTGCGTTTCGGCGCGATGTCGGAATGGCCGAGAATGTTCTCGCGGCGGATACGGTAAGCAAAAACCAACTGCCTTAAAAGCCGGCAGAGCGCGGAAATCTGGGCGGAAGAATAGTCCTGCGGCGTTTGCCCGAGGTTAAAAGATTCCAGTTCGATGCCGATGGAACAGCCGTTGAGGGATTTGCCTTCGCTGCCGAGCCAGCTGCTTTCGCCGGCATGATAGGCGACTTTGTCAGGGGGGCAGTTTTCGGTAATCTGACCGCGTTCGGAAACGATGTAATGGGTGCTCAGGCCGTATTTGTCCAGTATGTCCAGCTGCTTGTCGGGCGAGTAGGACGAGCAGTGGAGGATAATATAGCGGATATCTTCGGTACGGTCGCGGCAGTTTGCGGTGTGGGTGATGATGATTTTCTGAGCCATGGGGTTCTCCGGTCTGATTTTTATGCTTAATATAGCAGGCGAGGTTTAAAAAAAACTTTACAAACGGCGGTTTTTTGCTTATGAAAGGGGGAGATGTTTTTTTGTTAAGGAGTACAACAGATGAGAGCGGAATTTTATAACCTGATTAACGAAATCAAGGCGAGCGCCGAACTTTTGCGGAGGTCTCTTTGACTACGACAACGCGAAACAACGGCAGGAAGAACTGGCGGTTCTGACGGCGGACCCGGCGCTGTGGGACAATCAGGAAAAGGCACTGAAACTGACGGGAGAGAAAAATACGCTGGATGAGAATATTGCCTTTTATGAGGATTTGCTGGCGGATTTGCAGAATTCCGAGGAGATGGTCGAGATGGCGGAGGCCGAGGAAGACGAGGCGATGCTGGCGGAACTGTTTGCGCATCTGGAAGAACTGAAACAGGAGGCTAAGCGCCACGAACTGGAAGCGCTGCTTTCCGGCGAGCTGGACAAGAACGACGCTTATCTGGAAGTGCATGCCGGCTCGGGCGGAACCGAGGCGCAGGACTGGGCGGAAATGCTGCTCAGAATGTATTCGCGCTGGGCGGAAAAACACAAATACAAACTTTCGTATGTTGAAGAAACCGAGGGCGAAGTCGCGGGGCTGAAGTCGGCGACGGTCAAAATATCGGGACACAACGCCTACGGGTGGCTCAAAGGCGAGAGCGGCGTGCACCGGCTGGTGCGGATTTCGCCGTTTGACAGCAACGCGCGGCGGCATACGAGCTTTGCGTCAGTCAACGTATATCCGGTGGTTGACGACAGCATTCATATCGACATCAACCCGGCGGATTTGAAAATGGACACCTACCGTTCGTCCGGTGCGGGCGGGCAACACATCAACAAGACCGAATCGGCGGTGCGGATTACGCATATTCCGAGTGGGGTGGTGGTTTCGTGCCAGACCGAGCGTTCGCAGTTTGCCAACCGCGACCAGGCAATGAATATGCTGAAGGCAAAGCTGTATGAAATCGAACTGCATAAGAAAGAGGCAGCGGCGGAGCAGAAATGGGAAGAGCAGGGCGACAACGGCTGGGGGTATCAGATACGGTCGTACGTTTTGCAGCCGTACAAGATGATTAAAGACCTGCGCACCGGCGCGGAGACTTCGGACGACCGCGGCGTACTTGACGGGGATATCGATATGTTTCTGTCGGCGTATTTGTCGTCGAAGGCGTAGTACGGCGGGCGCGGTTTGCGGACGGTGCGACGTATGCGCAGGCGGAATCTGAGGTTGATTCAGGCATGGTGCGGCGTGCGCGCAGGCAGGGGTTTGGCCGGCGGAAGTGCTTATAGTCGGGCGAGGGGAAGCGGTACTGCGGCGGAATTGGCAGCGGCGGGGCGGCGTTGGGAAGTTATGCACATCGTCGTAGAAAAATGTTGCAAAAAAAAATCCGGTGTTTATAAAAGCAATGTTTGAGGTTCATAACTCATACGGGTTGCAGGTGTAATTCAATGGTAGAATGAGAGCTTCCCAAGCTTTTAATGCGGGTTCGATTCCCGTCACCTGCTCCATTTATTGAAACGCACCTTTTGAGGTGCTTTTTTGTTATATAAATCAAGCATTCCGTCAAGTCCGATTTTTGAAGTTTTGAAAACAGTAATTTTTCATTACTTATCGGACTTTCTATTTCCGGTGCTATACAGGTGCTACTTTTTATCATTTGACATAAACGAAAGTTATAACTATTCTACGCATAATTTTATATCATAGGGGAACTGTAATGAAGAAAAGTATCTTATTTGTTTTATGTCTTTTTCTAGTATCTTGTGGAGAAAAAGCAGAAGAAAAGGCTTTTTTGGATAGAAATATTAAAAGTTTTCTTGAATATGATGAAATAGCCGGAGTTACCGCGAAAATTAATTTATCAAATATTTTAACCAAAATGTCAGAGTTAAAACTGCATATTCAGGATTATAAATTCTCACAAGACTGTCAAAGAAGTGTTGAATACATTGTTGAAAATATGACAGTAGTGCAGGATATGTATAAAAATTTCAGTCTAAAGAATGATACCACTTTGGAGGAAATTCTAGCCTCAGGAAAAGCTAAGAAATTGATTAGAGAAGTACAGGAGCATAAAACTTGCAAGGATTTAATGATTATTGTTGATAAGCGTAAATTCATTGAAGAACAGAATAGTTTATTAAAAGAAGAAGTATCTAAAGAAAATCCAAACTTGGAGTTGGTGCAAAAGTATATAACAAATGGTGCGGATGTTAATACTAAAGACAAGAATGAAAATACAATTTTAATGAAAGCGGCTAAAAACAGTGAAAATCCGAAGGTCATAGAAGTATTAATTAAGGCGGGTGCAGATGTTAATGCTAAAGAGAAGTATGACGAAACGATTTTAATGTCGGTTATGAATAAAGATAAAAATCCAGAAGTTACAAAAGCGTCATTAAAAGCAAGTTTAATGGCATTAATTAAAGCCAGTATTAATGATAAAGGTAATGATGGATTTACAGCTTTAATGTATGCGGTGGTACATAACAAAAATCCAGAAGTTATAGAAACACTAATTAAAGCGGGGGCAGATGTTAATGATGAATTACTTGGTTTTACAGTTTTAATGCTTGCTATAGTGAATAATGAAAATCCTGAGGTTATAGAAGCTTTAACTAAAGCGGGGGCAGATGTTAATGTCAAAAACGACTATGGAAGTACAGTTTTAATGTATGCTGTGAGGAATAATAAAAATCCAGAAGTTATAGAAACACTAATTAAGGCAAATGCAGGCGTGACTGATGAGTTACTTGCGCTTGCTGCGTCGTATAATGAAAATCCTGAGGTTATAGAAGCTTTAATTAAAGCAGGAGTGGATGTTAATGCTAAAGATGAGAGTGGAAATGCGGCTTTAATGTATGCTGTGAGGAATAATAAAAATCCAGAAGTTATAGAAGCACTAATTAAGGCAAATGCAGGCGTGACTGATGAGTTACTTGCGCTTGCTGCGTCGTATAATGAAAATCCTGAGGTTATAGAGGCTTTAATTAAAGCAGGAGTGGATGTTAATGCTAAAGATGAGAGTGGAAATACGGCTTTAATGGATGCTGCGTTGATTAATGAAAATCCTGAGGTTATAGAAGCTTTAACTAAAGCGGGTGCAGATGTTAATGCTAAAGATAAGTATGGAAATACGGCTTTAATAGATGCTGTGAGGAATAATAAAAATCCAGAAGTTATAGAAGCTTTAATTAAAGCGGGTGCAGATGTTAATGTTAAAGATGAGAGTGGAGATACGGTTTTAATAGATGCTGTGTGGAATAATGAAAATCCTGAGGTTATAGAAGCTTTAATTAAAGTGGGTGCAGATGTTAATGCTAAAAACAAATATGGTACAACAGTGTTAGATATTGCTAAAGATTCTGAAATTATTACGATATTAAAAAAATATGGAGCTAAAAGCGGTAGAAAGTGAAATATGTTACGATTGTCGTATAGGAGTTTTAAAAATGAAGGAATTTTTAGGGGATTTGAGCAGTAATAATTTTTGGTTAGCCCTCGCAGTTGCCATTATTGCACTTTTGCAATGGAGAACAAGTGAGAAACAAAGGAAACAAGACTTATTTGAAATTCGTTTTAAATTTTACCAAAGGTTAAAAGACGTATATTTCTCGTTGTACCGTAAAAAGGAAGCAGGAGGTAATCCATATTTAGAATCGGAAGATTTATTTCCATTGCTATCCGAAGCAAGGTTTTTGTTTGGAGAAGATGTAGCGCAAGCTATTTCTGATATGCAAGGTTTGGAACCTGATGATATAGATTTCGCTTTTGGGAAGCTCCCCGATGATATAGAAAAAGTTTTTGAAAAATATATGAAAGTAAAATAAAAGAGCGGCATTTGAATATGTCGCTCTTTTTAGTTATGAATTAACATAACGTTTTCCTTTCAACAATCTACCAATAATATGGATGTTGGTATTGATTGCGAATGTTTTGTTTTGCTTGATAGATTAGGCTTTCTGTCATAATGCAGTTTGCTGTAATTAAGCAAACATCATCAAAACTTTTAGCTTGAAAATAATCATAGCAAGTTTTTGCTCTTGATACCCAAGACAAAGCTGTCAGCAATCCGAACATATTTATTATCTCCTTTTTAGAATTTGGTTATTAAGGAAATTTCAAAAAATATCGTAAAGTATGATTTGAAGTATGTCAATATTTGTACAAGCGAATGATTTAATTTTTTTATTTTAGCTCAAAAGCAAATTTAACTTGTATTCCAATTCCTTAAAATCCTCATAATTTTTAGTCCGATAATTGCACAGTACCGTGCTCCAAATTCCATTTATCCTCTTAGGCGCATGGTTTTGCGATAAGCGTTTTGTGTGCTCAAGGGGATTTTTTGTGTCTGTTAAAAAAACGTAAAAATCAGAAAAAAGAATCGAGAGGAAAAAAACTTTAATTTGACCGAATCTGAACGAACACCCCAATATTTTAAAGATGATGGCACTCTAGAAAATAGCTCTGAGAAGGGCGGTTCGGTATAATTATTCATATCTTTTACTCCGGTAGAGAGTTTTATGCTTTCATCTTCTGCCGTTGAGTCTAAAAAGCAAGGGAAAAATAATCTTTTCCTTTATGAATTGTGCTTGGAAGTTTGGACAATTCAAGAAGGAAAGGAAAATTCTTTTTCGGGATGCGAGGAGATTATTTTTCGTAATAGAGGGAACTTTGAGGGGTTATTCTTCCAAAAAGCGGGCGATGACTTCATCCATAACAGATGACTGCGGCGTTTGGGGAGCGTGCTTTTTCCGGGAGGCGCCAGTCTGGTGTCGGGCAGACAGGGCTTGCGGTGACGGGGCGCCAGGGTGCGGGGCGGCGATTGGCTCCGTGCCATACCGGGATTGGCTGTGCAAGCCGGTGGAGGAATATGGCGATGACAATGCCGTACTGAACTCCGGCTGTGGCGGGAGCGTCCGGGCGGCGGACGGGCGGTTATCTACCAGCGTATTAAGGTCGGCGTTATATGCCTGATTGAGGATTTCCAAATCCGACAGGCCGGTATTCAGCATACGGGCAGCGGTTTGTTCGGCGACGCTGCGTACCAGCGTTTTGCGGAATTCGAGGTCAAGCTCCTGGTTCTTATGTTTTTCTTCACGATTGCGCTGCTCCTGCATTTTGCGTTCAAAACGCGAAAATTCGCTTTCGGGGGCGCCGCCGCGCTGATAGTCCGGCAGGGTCAGCAGGTTATTCTTATAATCCATCAGGGTACGGATGCCGTTATTGTCATACGCGCGATAAATGAGCCAGTCGGTAACAAGTTCTTCGGTAACGGCAAGCGGAACGATATGCGGCGGGATACGGTTGAATTTGACGACGGTGCGGCCTTCGGCGTCCTTGTCGGTGATGATGTTGGTTTCAAAAAACTTCCGGTCCCAGCTATAGGGGCAGGACGGGTCTATCAGGCGATAGGAAATCATCATGCCGGTCAGCGCGGTTTTCATCTCGCGCAGCGCTTCAAAACCAAGCTGAAACGGATTGCGGCGCACTTCGGGGCAGTGAATGGCGCGCTGACAGCAGAACAGGTGAAGCCGGTAAAGCTGGCGTTCGGTTTCCGGCGGAACGTCCGGATAAATCTTAAGCGGCATGCTGACGGCTTTTTCGACAAAGTCGCGCAGAAACATCCGTTTGCGCTGGCGGATGGCGGGGAGCATGGTCTTGTCGGCACGTTCAAGCGATTCTGCCATGCCGACGTCGGCGCGCATCTGTTCCCACAGCGCAGGCGGCAGGGCTTTGTCCACTTCTTCAAGCTTTTCCAACAGGAGAATTTCCGGTGATGTCCGTTCCGCGTAAGACATTTGTTTCAGCCCCTCTGATTATACCTTAATAAGAAATTTCAACTAAATAAGAGATTTTCAATGGTGCAGAGTGTAGCATATTTTGGGGGCCGAGTCAAGGGAAAGAACGGATTTTTTTTAGAATGCGGCGGGCGTGAAACGGCGATTGCGGGAGAGAGGAACGGCGCGGCAGGGACGGAGAAAGGCATAGCGGTGGACTGCAGGGCGTTCGGCGCGGCAGATTTTTGCAGATAACCTTTAAAATGACTTGAAAAAAAGGCGTCCGGCGTTTATTTTAGGTGAAGATTTAAGTTAATTTAAGGGATACTGCGAATGAATACGGAAAAACTGATTGCGGCGGCGGTTGTGGCGCTGGGATGCCTGGGAACCGGCGCGGACGGCAGTGCGCTGGCAGCGCAGACGAAAGCCGATTCCGAGGACGTCAAGAAGATAGAAAACTATCTTAATTCGATTAAGACGATGCGTGCCGATTTTGTGCAGATTGCCAGCAACGGCGAGAAGGTGGAAGGGCGGCTTTATATTGAAAAGCCCAATAAAATCCGCATGGAATACAATGCGCCGTCCAATGTGCTGATTGTCGGCAACGGCGATTATATCGTTTATTACGACAAGGAACTGGATCAGATTACGAACATTGATTATGAGGATATTCCGGCGGCGGCTATTCTGGCGAATACGGTCAAAATTGACGGGAAAGAGCTTAAGGTTACCAATTTTTATGAAGATCCGGGCGTTATGCGCGTCGGGCTGCAATACGCAAATGCCGGAGATTTGGGGCCGTTTACGCTGGTGTTTGCCAACAATCCGTTTGAACTTCGGCAGTGGAAAGTCGTAACGCCGCAGGCAATGGAGGTTTCTTTGTCGCTGTACGATACGGTTGTGGATGGAAAGCTGGACGAAGGGCTGTTCAAGTTCCGCAAGAGCGGGGAGAGCGGCGGGCGCGACAGGTTTAAACGCAAGTAGAACCGGCGGGGCTGCCCGGATATCCCGGAGCAGGTCGGACACTTCGGAACCGGACAGCCGGGAGAAGGAGCTCTGAGAACAGAATGGCTGAGAGCCGGAAACGGCAGGGAGCAGGAAGGCAGAGAGCCGAATGTCTGAGCTGGGAGCAGGAAGGCTGAGAGCCGAATATCCGGGAACCGGAAACGGCAGGAAAAAGGAAAAGGCGCACAGCGGGAAAGCGGTGCGTTTTTTTGTGGGCGGAAAAGGGAAAGCTTTACCGGCAGCTTTACAGCCCGTAGGTGCTTTTCAGGCCGGAAAGACCTTCGGGAGAGAGAATGAGCAGGATTATGTTTTGTCCGGCGGGAGAAGCGGCAGGCTGGACGAGCGTGCTTTGCGGCGCGGGCCAGGGACGGGCATTGCCGATTGCGGCTGCGGCGGCAGCGTCAGGGCGTAAAGTGTAGACATAGGCGGTGGGATCGGCGTATTCGGCAACGCCGTAGTAATTCCACATGACGGACGGATTCATGCCCGGAACATAGGAAATGCCGAGCAGATCGTCGCTGCCGTAATGATACGGCGTATGGTAAAAGCGGGGGCGGAATGCCGGAGAACCACCCTGCACCATAATATAGCGATGGCCGGGGCTGAAATCGGGCGATGCCATAAAGCGTGCGGCGGCACGGCGATAAAGTTTCATTTCGGCATCAAAGCCCAGTTTCCAGACTTTTTGCGCCTCAAACAGGCAGTTGACAGCGATGGCGGCTGCTGCGGCGGCGCCGAGGACGGCTAGGTTTTTGCAAAATACGGCGGCGCAGGGAATGGGGCGGGTGATGGCACAGGGAACGGGGGGGGTGATGGCACAGGGAGCGGCCGCAGAGGCGACAGGGGCTGCAGATGCGGCGTTTTTCAACGTGAGGGCGAACATGGCGGCGTACAGGTACATCAGCCCGAAAAAGTCGATACGGGGAGAAAATTCGGTTTCGGCGAGCGATGTGGAGATAAACAGCGTAACAAGCGGGGCATAAAAAACGGCGGCAAGGAGCAGAATAACAAAGATTTTGGCACCGGCGGAAAATGAGTATGGCATATCCGGCGTGTCGGAATTTGCGGCGGCGGTGTCTGCAACCGAGGCGGAAACCGTGGCGCCTGAGGCAGCAGATAAGGCAGCGGGGGCGTTGGTGCGAAACGGTGCGAATATGCGCAACAGGGCAGCGGCAATTCCGGCAAGGACAACAATTCCGGCGGCCGCTTTATATGCGGCGGGGATAAAAGGCAGGGTGGCAGAGAATTGGAGCAATGCATCGCGGCTGACGAGGAGAAATTTTGCGCCCCATTCGGCAAGCGGCGTGGTTTGCAGGTTGTAATAAGAAGCATTGACGGCACCAGTACGCGTCAGAGCCCAAAGGCAGAGCTTATAGCAAGCTGCGCCGAGGACAAGGTTAAACGCCGTCCAACGGAAACGGCGGCAGAGCGTTTTTAATACTGCGGGGAGGGGAAGAGGGAGCGGGGTGCCGGGCGTTGCGGCGGCGGGAGAAGGGATTTCAAACAAGGCGGCAAACAGCAGGCGGACGGAAAAAGCAACCGCAATCAGGTTGATGACAGGAGGATAGCCGCCGAGAGCCAGTGTTGTCAAAACGGCGGCGGAAACGGTGCGGCGGAGGGAAAAGCGCTCTTCCTTTTCACTGATGAGCAGGGAGCTGATGACAAACATATTCCAGCCTAAGACGGGAATAACGAGGAAGGCAAAATACATGAAAGACAGGACATACGGCGTTAATGCCGCGAACAGGGCAAACAAAACACAGGCGGTTTTTGTATGCGGCAGGCGCCAGTAGCGGGTGAGCATGGCGACGCCGAGGGCGAAGCCTGCGAAACCGAGGGTGTTGTTGATTACGGGAAGGATTTCGCCGCGGCTCAGCAGCGTTACGGGAACAAACTGGCTGAACCTGCCTTCAAACAATCCGGCGCCGAGGGAAATGCCGTGTTTCAGATATTTCCAGTCGTGGTCGCCAAACATAAAATGGGCGCCGTGAAACAGAAAGATAAGGTTCAGAGCCAGAAAAACGGCGGCGAATGCAAGCCAGAACGGACGGTCGGCCTGTTGCAGGCGGCGGACGACAATCCCCGGGAGATCGAAGTCGCGAAGGCGTTCGTACAGCGTGTGTCCGACGGGGGAAGGTACGGGAGTATGCGGAAGGTTCGCCGGAGAGAGTCCGACGGGGGAAGGCACGGGAGTATGCGGAAGGGTCGCCGGAGAGAGACTGGCGGGGGCCGGCTCGGGTGTATGCGTAAGGTTCGCCGGAGAGAGTCCGGCGGGGGAAACGGGGGCTGTTTTTTCTGTCATTTTCTTCATATTATGAGGGTAGGGCGCGGGGCTTTTTTAGTCAATCAAACAAAAAATATATGCACAATTTGTTTAATATATTGATTTTACGCGTAATATTTTTTCTTTCAGAACAGGGGTGAAAGTATTGACATCTATGACAAGGGGTGTTATAAAGTTGGTTATCGTGGAAGACTGTATATCAGAAAAGTTGAATCTGGTTGCAGATTATTTTTAAAGTTTAAATTTAAGTTGAATGTCATTGGAGCGTTTTGACGGCGGCAGGGTCGGCAGAGCGCTCTTTTTGTATGCGGGGCCCGCAGATGTGATGCGTGGGGGGAGCCAGTATACGACGGGGCGATATGTACTGTATGCAGGTGCGGGCGGTGTGGTATGATGTTTCGGCGTACAACGGGACGGTATGTGCGGGCGGCGAACGGTGGAATTAATGAGCGGCGGAGATAATGGCTACAGGAAAAAACAGTAAAAAGGCAACTCGGGCGGCAGTGCCCGACATCGTGTTTGAGGCGGTGCGGGAGGGGAATTCATTGTTTGCAGCCTGCCAGCGCGCGGGCATCAGCACCCGCGATTTTTATGCGGCGACGGCGGCGGACGAGACACTGCGTGAGGCATATCAGCTGGCGCAGGCGGACTATGCCGACCGGTGTACCGACGACATCAGGAAAATCGTGGCGGATCTGAAAATCGGGGAGATTGACAATTCCACGGCGAAGCTTCTGATTGAGACGGAAAAGTGGCTGGCGCAGAAATCCTGTCCCGAGCCGGTGTGGGACAAGATTGCAGGCGGCGAAAGCGACAGCGGGGACGGCGGCGTGGCGGAGATTGTGGTGAAATTTGTGTGAGGTCGGGTGCCGGACGGAAAAGGTGCCGGAATGGAGAAACCGGAATGAGCCGGGCGGAAGCGGTGCCGGACGGAAAAGCGGGGAGAGATGAGTGATGAAGGTTGAGCTGCCGAAAGCGTTTCAGGAACTGCTGACGGCAAAGGCGCGCTATAAAATGTTTTACGGCGGACGGGCTGGCGGCAAGTCGTTTGCGTTTGCGGACGCTCTGCTGACGCTGGCGACAAGCCGGAAGATGCTGATTGCGTGCGTGCGCGAGGTGCAGAACTCCATAAAGGATTCCGTTTACAAGCTGATTGCCGACCGGATTGCCTATTACCGCCTCGGCGATTACAGGCTGTATGACGACCGGATTGTCAACCTCAAGAACAAGTCCAAATTCATTTTTAAAGGGATTATGGAGCATAACGCGCAGAATATCAAATCGCTGGAGGGGGTGGATATCTGCTGGTGCGAGGAGGCGCAGAAGATTTCCGAGCGTGCGTGGCTGGTGCTTGACCCGACTATCCGCAAGCCGGGGTCGGAAATCTGGCTGTCGCTGAACCGCGAGGAGGAGGCCGACCCGGTATGGAAGGCGCTGGCACTGCATCCTGATGCGGATACAATCGTGCGCAAGGTCAACTATTACGACAATCCTTACTGTCCTGAGAATATGCGGCGGCTGGCGGCAAAGATGAAAGCCGAAAATTACGGCGAGTATCTGCACGTCTGGGAGGGAGAGCCGCGGCTGGCGGCGGACGATCACCTTATCGGGCGCGAGGAGGTTTACCGCGCGCTGGAAGCAAGAGTGGAAATTGCCGATGGGGCGGCGCCGCTTATCGTCGGGGTGGACGTGGCACGGTTCGGCGACGACAAGACAGCGCTTTGCTATCGGCGCGGGAGGCAGGTGTGCGCGGTTAAGACGTATCAGAAACTTGACGTGGTGCAGGTTGCCAATCTGGTCGGCGGGGTCATTGCCGCGGAGCATCCGGCACGCGTGTGTATTGATGTCGGCGGGTTGGGGGCTGGCGTGTTTGACGTCCTTGTCGCCAACGGGTTTGCCGAATGTATTACGGCGGTCAATTTCGGCGAGCGGGCGGATAATCCGGAGCGCTATGTCAACCGGCGGGCGGAAATGTGGGCGCGGGCGGCGGAATGGCTGAAGTCGCCGCTGCCAGTGTCGCTGCCCGACGTGCCGGGGCTGGTTGAAGATCTGACGGCACCGCTCAAGATGTTTGATGCGCTCGGCCGGCTGCAGCTTGAGGCCAAAGCCGACATCAAAAAACGCCTCGGACGGTCGACGGACGCGGCGGATGCCCTGGCGCTGACCTTTGCCATTCAGAACGCGGAATATCTGCTGAAGGCGGGAAGCGTACGGGACGGGGACTTTGTTGACGATTCAGTTTATCTTTAATTTTATATGCAAAGGAGTATGAAAAATGAGTTCAGTATTTTCCAAACCGAAAGTGGTGCAGATTGAGCCGGAGGAAGTCGAACCGGAGGTTGTCGACAATTCCGAGGAAGTGCAGGAACTGGAACGCAAGCGCAAAAAGAAAATGGGTGCGGTGTCGCAGCTTTTGTCGCACGATAATTCCTACGGTTCCGGCGGCAAGACCACGCTCGGCGCTTAACGACGCAGGGGGAGGGAGCCGTATGGAGATGCGGTGTGAGAGGCAGGCGATGGTGCGAGATTGTGCCGGGGCAACGGCGGGCGGTTTGGGGCGTATCGGGGTGGCGGAAAAACAGTTGCATTTTTTTCTTTTAGGAAATAGTATCTTTGTTACAGGTAGAACGGAGGTATTGTATATATGTATCAGTTTATGGCAGAAATGAGCCCGAGGCGGCAGAAAATGCTGTTTGCGGCGGGCGTTTATGTATTATGGTCGCTGGCTTATGGTTTGGCGGCGGCAATATTTTCGTTGCCTGATGAAGACATTTCGTTTTTTCTCTCTTTGGGGTTTATTGTCGCGGCGGCTTTTAACAAGGCGCCAAAGGCGGAAGCCCGGATGATTGAAACATATCCGAATGCTGCGGCGTACATATTCGCATTCGGTTCGGCCTTTTTCTGGTCAATACTGCTGATGACACCGGTGTTTTTGGATTTCATCATGATGTATTCTGACGGCGAGGGCTTTTTGCCGGCATTTTACGTATCTTTTGCTGGCTGGGGAAGCCTGTCGCTGCTGATTGGGTTTCCGATGCGGACGTTCCTGCTTATCCGCAGAGAGAAACGGGCGGGAGCAGAAACCGGCGGCCGATAAGCCGGGTGAAGAACGCAGAACGGGGAGACAGGAGCAGGTTTTCAGGCTGCCGGTTCGAAATCGAACCGGCTTTTTTATGAACGAGCGGCGGACGGTTTGGGGCGTATCGGGGTGGCGGAAAAACAATAAAATTGACAGGAAAACTGATGATTATGTTGGTGAGGAGGACTTTGTCGAGGACAATATCTTTGGAATTCAAGAGTTAAACAAGGTAGAAAAAGCATTGACAGCTACGCCGGCGATTATATACTGGAAAAAAATGTCTGCGAGTGGACTGATTATGATTATCAGTTTTTGCGAATGACGAAAGATTATGACCGTAATTGGGAAAAGAGAAAAAAAGTTTTGGAATATCTTAGTTATCAAAGAGGGCTGAAAAAGTTGAAATGAGCGGCGGCAGGAAAAAACGGTTTCAGGATTGGCGGAAAATGTTTCGAAATCGGAAAGAACGGTTTCGACCGGGGCGGCGGTGGCTGGCAATAGTGTTGCTGCCGGCAATTCCGGCAATGGCGGCGGGAGTGATGTCCGGCAATCGGGATATTTTTTGGGGGCAGCTGGCGGTTGAGTTTTATGCCCTTTTTTTGCTGACGGCAATATGCAGCAGGGATTTTGCGGAGGTGTATCAGAAGCTGGCTTGGGAAACGCCGAAGGAAAGCAGAGGGGCGAGGAAAGCGAAGCGGTGGCTTTGCGGTGCGGTTTATTACACTCTCTGGTGCGGGGCTTTGTTTATGATATACCTGCTGGGATAGGCGATGGCGAAAGGAATAGGAGACGGCGAAGGGAAGCGGCGATGAAACTGATGACGAGCGGGATAGGAAACCAACGAAGGGAAGCAGTGATGAAACTGATGGCGAGCGGGATAGGAAACCAACGAAGGGAAGCAGTGATGAAACTGATGGCGAGCGGGTTTGCCGATGCGGAGGAAAGGCGATGAGATTTGCGGCGAATGAATTTGCGATGTATGTTTTTACGGCGGACATATTGGCGGCTGGGGAGAAACTGTGATGAAAACAGAGAAAACAATTTTGGTCAAGTTTTGCGGCAGCGCGGTGCTGTTTCTGGCGGGAGCGTATTTTCTGCCGATGTGGACGGCATGGGGGATATGCGACAATACGGCGGGGGACGGCGTCTGCAGACAGGGGCTCCTGACCGGGATTTTTACGGCGGCGTATGTGGCGGCGTTTTTGGGACAGGCTTGGCTTAACGCGCGGCTGGCAAAGGCGGAAGAGCGACGCAGCTATCAGCGGCTGGCGCTGTTTTTGTGGTTGTATCTGGCTTTGTGCGGCACAGGCCTGGCCGTGAAAATTTTGGTTTGAAAAGGCCGAAAAGAAGGGGAACAGCGGCGGCAATTGCAGTGGCGGAAAGAGCGCGCAGGGACAACTTGAAAGGGAGCCGGAGCAAGAGCTGAGACAATTTGAAAGGGACTGGAGCGAGGGGCGGAACGGAGAGTTGGGAGCAGGTTTTCAGGCTGCCGGTTCGAAATCGAGCCGGCTTTTTTTATGAGTGAGCGGCGGTGATTCCGGTTTGGCGGGAGCCGCCGTTTTTATGGGTGTACGGGTGCAGCGGTTCCTGACCGGGAAACGCGGCGCCCTTTTTATTTTCGGAGGGTCTTTATGGGACAATTTAGTATGACGGACAAAGACGTGCCGTTCGGGACGGCAGGCGGGTTCGGCGGCGAAGCTACCGGCGGGTTCGGAAGCGAAGTTACCGGCGGGTTCGGAAGCGAAGTTACCGGCGGGTTCGGCGGTACGGCTGGCGGCAATGGCATAGCGGACAAATTTCGGCAGCGGCACGGACGCGGCAGCGACGGGAACCGGAAGCCGGCAGTTACGGCCGAGGGCATTTTGAAACGGCTGGAGGCGATGAAAACCGAACGTGCCAAATGGGAGCCGATGTGGAACAAAGCGGCGGAAATGTGTTCGGTTGATTCCGAGCTGTTTGCGACCGACGAGCGCGGGCGGGTCAGGCAGGCGGTGTTTGACACGACCGGGCGCAACGCGCTTTCTTGTTTTGCCTCGAGCATGAAATCGGTGATTGTGCCGACGACAACGCGCTGGCACCGGTTGAAACCGGTCAATCCGAAACTGGACGACAACGCGGCGGTCAAAAAATATCTGGAACGGGCGACGGACCTTTTGTTCCGGATGCGCTATGCGGCGGCATCTAATTTTGCGGCGGAGAGCGACCTTTTGTTTAATCAGCTCGGCATCTACGGGCATGCGTTGTGGATGGTTGACGATGATATCGGCCGCGGCATCGTTTACCGCACCATCCCGGTTAAGGAAGTCTATATCAAGCGCGACGATTGCGGCAGGCTGGCGGCGGTGTTTCGCGAATACGAACTGACGGCGGCAGAGGCCGTAAGCAAGTTCGGCGACTCACTGCGCGGGGAAATCCGGCAGGCGGCGGAAAATACGCCGGAGAGAATGTTCAAATTCCTGCATGCGGTATACGAGCGCGACGACTGGCAGGCGGAAGAAGAAGATTTCGGCGGAATGAGATATGCGAGCGTGCATCTGGACATGGCTGCGAAACGTATTATCCGTACCGGCGGCTATCGTACCTGTCCGTATATGGCGCCGCGTTTTTTGGGGATTGCGGGAAGCTCGTACGGCGACAGTCCGGCTTTGCAGGCGTTTTATGATATGCTGACCGCCAATGAGATGGGCAAAACCATTTTACGCACCGGGCAGCTGCAGGCAAATCCGCCGATTTTGACGAGCATGGGGCTGATTGACGCCAATAAGCTCGGTTCGGCGGGAGCGGTTATCCGCGGCGGGCTGGACAGCCAGGGCAAACCGGCGGCGGTTTCAATGCAATACGGCAACAACCTGTCCATTACGGTGGAGATGCAGCGCGAAGTGCGGGCGGCGATTGAACGCGCGTTTCTGGTACCGCTGTTCCAGTCGCTGACGCAGACCAAGCAGATGACGGCGACCGAGGTGGAAAAGCGCGAGATGGAAAAATCCATGCTGCTGGCGCCGATGTGCGAACGCATCGCGGCGGAATGGCTGTCGGGGAACATTGAGCGCGAATTGGATATTCTGGGCATGTACGGTATGTTGGACGATGTGCCGGACGAGCTGATGTATGAAGGCTCTATTGCCATCCAGTTTGAAAGCCCGGCGGTGCATATGCAGCAGTCGGGAGCGATTGTCGGGCTGTATAAGACGATGGAAGCGGCGGCGGCGATGGCACAGAGCAATCCGGACGTGCTGAAGGTTTTTGATATGGAAGCTGCGCTGCGGAAAATCGCCGATTATTACGGGGTCGGTTCCGATGTGGTAAAAACGGCGGACGATATGGCAGCGATACAGCAGCAGGAAGCCTTGCAGGCCATATTGGCGCAGCAGGGAGGAAACGCAGCGGGTATCGGCGGCGCGGGCATGGTGGCGAGCGGCACGGGCATGATGGCGAGCGGCGCGGGCGGTGCGAACGGTATCGGTACGGGCGGCGTTGTTTTGTCCGGAGCAGGCGGTATCAGCGCGAGTACGGGCGGTTCTGCATTGTCCCGTGCCGGCGGTACCGGTGCGCGGACGGGAGGCAGCGCAGGACTGCGCGGCAAAAGGACTTAACGTAAACAATCGGGAGAAATTAAGATGTTTTTCAGAAAAATCAAACGCGAACATGAACTGGTGCGGGCATTTCAGAAACTTTTTCTGGGGCAGGGAGGCCGGCTGAAACCTGAAGCTGCGGTCGTTTTGGAATTTCTGCGCGACGAGGCGGGCGCCCGGGGAGAACTCGGCAACGGCGGCACACCGTATTTTTATGACGCGCAGAATCGTTTTGATCCGAACGCGGCGGCGTTTGTTCTCGGAAAACGGCGGATTTTTGATTTAATCGTCAAATATCTGGCACTGTCGGAAACCGAAGTCTTTGCGTTGTACACGAAACTGCAGCGCGACGGCGAGGACGTTAAGCGCGAACTGGAAGTCTGACAGCAACGGGGGCAATGGAGCTTTGGTATTGGGAGAGGCGGCGCTGTTGCGGGTTTGGGCGCAGTGCGGCGAAGATTTTTTTTCAAAACCGGGGCAAAAGGTATTGACATTGTGTCATAAGGGGAGTAGTATCCTGTCATACTAGACGAGAAGGCACCGGAGACGGTGCCTTTTGCGTTGGGCGGAGGCAGGACGTTCGCGGCGGATTTTTTTGTATACGGGAAACGAGAGGAGAGCGGATTATGTTTTTTGATTTTTGGGAAGCTGGTTCGTAAGTATGGTTCCGGGCAGGGAGCTGAGATTGATAATTATTATCATTCTCTTTTACAATGTGAATTGGCTAAAATAAGTCAGGAGAGTCAGCGTAACGGTATATTGCTTGGATATGCAAAAGAGGTTGCAGATTATGTAAAAAAGAGGAGTAACGGGCAGAATCGAAAAGTTATTTTGGAAGATTCGAGAAAAGATTTGCAAAATAATATGTATGGCAGTAAGCTGGGAGAGAGAAACAAAAATAAACCGTGTGAATGGTTATTGGATGACAAGCGGACAAGGAGAATGCGCGATGCGGGAATCAGATGAGGCCGGGCGGACGGCGGAACGGGCAATCGGGCAGGGCATCGTTCGGGAAAAAGAAACGGGAGGCTGGCTGCGGTTGTGGAGCGGAACGAAGAAGGCTGCGATTACGGTTTTGTGCCTTGCGGGCGTGTTGTTTCTGACAATTCTTTTATTGTATCGGATATTTGTTTCTCCATCTGAAGACAAATGCATTCAGGAGTGTATCGCGGCTGGAGAGCAGGAACGCGTTTGCATTTTTGATATTTGCGATTAGAACAGACGAAAGGGAATGTTATGGCAAAACAGAAAGCAAAACGGGGCGTTTATGCGATGGAGCGGGATGTTGGAACCACAGGGCGGGAATTAAATGAGGCCGGGCGGACGGCGGAACGGGCAACCGGGCAGGGCATCATTCGGGAAAAAGAAGCGGGAGTCCGGCTGCGGTTGTGGAACGGGACGAAGAAGGCTGCGATTACGGTTTTGTGCCTTGCGGGAGCATATTTCTTTTATATCGTATTTCAGCTTTGGAGGTATGCGGATTAGCCGTGCGGTAGTCGGGCGGTTTTAGCGTGCTGTATGGCTTTGGCGGAGATGCAAGCGGCGGTTACGGTTCCGGTGGTGAAGCAGACGGTGAAGTGTCCGAGTTCGGCGGATTTTTTTCAAAACCCAGGGCAAAAGGTATTGACATTGTGTCAGAGGGCGTTTATTATTCAGACATAATAGACAAGAAGGCACCGGAGACGGTGCCTTTTGCGTTGGGCGGAAGCAGGACGTTCGCGGCGGATTTTTTTGTATACGGGAAACGAGAGGAGAACGGATTATATTTTTTGATTTTTGGGAAGATGCAAAAGAGAATATGGTTCAAGCCGGTAAGGAGCGGATGCGAAAACTGGTCTTGAAATATGGTGAGAAACCGGATGAAGATGATATGGATGAAACTGACTGGTTTGAATATCAGGCGGTTAAAAAATATGAAGATGAAGTTACTGGAGAGATGAACAGAGGTGAATTTTTGTGCCAGCGAAAAGCAAATATTTATGATTTATCCCGCATTTTTGATAAAACAGCTGACGAGGCAAGACAAGTTTTCAATTTAGCAGCGAAGAAATCTGTTAATCTTCTTCCTGAAACGGTGAAACATGCATATTATGAAGCGGAAAGATTAACACCGATAAAAATGTCTGATGAAAATAAGCACCAGTATGTTAGTTGTGTTGGCGCTCAGGGAGGCGTATTTTCTGCATCAACAGTATTGGCTGGAGCTGCTTTGAAAGAGGGAAAGGATTTATATCGTAAGTTGAGTAACGGAAAGCTGCGTAAAATGTATGGAGGAATTGGGGGGGGTATAGGCGACAGTGTCAAAGATATAAAAAATAATCTCTACGGTTCAGGCTATGGGCTGATGTATCGGGAGAGGGGGCATGCGATGTTTTAAAGAAACATAAAATCAAATAATTTTATTTTCTTTTCAGATTTAATGTGATATAAAGAAAAAATAAAAACGTATGGTTTGCGAAAGGGCAAATGATGAAAACGGCGTGGCGTTTTTTGCGAGCCGCAGGCAAAACGGCGGCTGGGATTTTTTTTATACTATCGGTAATGCTTTCTGCTGCCGGCGCAGGATGGAGCCTGTTGAAAGGCGACAATGTTGCGGTATGTTTTTTTCTGGCAGCGGCGGTAGTGTTTTTGTATAGCCTGTTTTTGCTGTTTTCGGCGTGCGGGGGATGGCAGAAAGCGTTGAGTCCGACTGTTGCGGCGGTATTGTTTGCCGGAGGATTGGCTGCCGGCGGTAATGGCGGTTTGTCCGAAATTGAAGACTGGTGTTATGATATGGGAGTTTGTATTGGCGGACTGATAAGCGAAAAAGACTGTCTGGCGCACGGAGGCAAGTGGACTGCGGCGGACGGCGGCGCCTGTTATATGAACTGGTCGGTGGTTAAACCCAATTCCACCGAGTAGCGATGCCGGCTGCGACGGGCGGAAAACCGGGCAAAGCGGTCGGCAGGTGTGAAATGAGCGACGGTCGGGAAGCGGTGGCGGAAAACCGGGCAGAGCGGACAGCGGGTGCGAAATGAGCGACGGTCGGGAAGCGGTGGCGGAAAATCGGGAAGAGCGGACAGCGGGTGTGAAATAAGCGACGGTCGGGAAGTGATGGGAGGAAAACCGAACGTCCGGCTGCGGAACGGGGCAGGCGGGGGATTGAACGAAAAAATCCGGCGAGAGAAGGTCAGGACGGCAAAGGACGGTTCGAAAGAGCCGTTCTTTTTTTAATTTTATTTTTAACTTTAATCAGGGGAAAAAGAAATGGGAAATTTTAACAGGCCGGAGGGGCAGACGACCTCCGACAACTTTTTGAAGTCTGAAATCGAAAAAGACTTTTTGCGTGCACAATCCGGATGGGGGGAACTGTCCGAGGAAGAGCTGGCATATCTCGGCAAAAAGGGTTTGAAAACTCCTGCCGACCTGCTCAGGTCTTACCGCGAACTGGAAAGAGCCTATTCTTCCAAAGTGTCCCTGCCGAAGGACGGCGATAAAAAAGGCTTTGACAAGCTGTATTCCCGTTTGGGAATGCCGCACGACTGCACCGGGTTTGACATCTGTTTTGCCGACGAAGACAGGGAAGACGGCGAAGCGTTCAAACAGGTGTGTCTGGAAAACCATATCCTGCCGCAGTCGGCGCAGGCTTTGTATGACTGGTATGTCAAACACCGCGACGAACTGCTGGAGCGCGACGAACAGACCTGGCAGGAAAATTCGCAGCGCGAGCTTGAGGAAATGAAACGCGTCTGGGGAACGAGGGCACAACGCAATTTCGAACTGATGAAACGGGGGCTGCGCATGTTTTGCGACGATATGGCCCTGGTGCAGGAAATCGAGCGCGCCATCGGTACCCGGCGCCTGATGGAAACGTTTTGCAGGCTCGGCGAAGCAATTTGCGAGGACAACCCGGTCAGCTTCGGCAGGCGCCGCGGCGGCGACGACTGGGATATGGTGCAATATTTCAGGGAAATGTTTAACGATTACTGATATTTATTTGTTTTGAAAGGAATTTTTTATGTCTAGCACATTAAAAGAACTGGCGATTGCTTTGTCAAAAAAGCAGGAGCATTATGTGGACTATCTGACCAATGAGTCGCCGATTTTGGACAATATGCGTTTTGAAGCGTCGACCCACGGGTTGTGGAACGCGTATGAAGAAGTCAGCAAAATCGACGGCGCGGGTTTTGTGGATATCAATCAGCCGCTGCCGGAAATGGAAGTCGATTCAAGCTTGAAGAAGATCGACCTGTCCATTCTGGGCGGCGAGATTTTCGTTCCGGAAGACAAGGCGGCGGTTATTGGCGTTTCGGAATATTTTTCCAAAAAAATCCCGATTTTGCTTAAGCATGCCGGCGAGACCGCGGAAAAGAAAATCATTTACGACAACTTTATCCCGTATGCGGTCGGCAACGGCAAGGCCGTTTCCGCAGGGGCGGCGGACAAGTGCTACTCCATGGTGGCGGTGCGTTTTATCCCGGGCGAAGTAACCGGGCTTTATTCGGCGAAAAATATCAACCGCCACGGGATTTTGGATTCAACCCCGATTAACGGCGCGCAGCTTTATAAAAACGCCAACGGCCTTTTGGGCTACGGCGTGCGCATTAAAGGCTATATCGGCATGCAGCTGGCAAATCCGGATGCGGTGTCGGCGATTGTCAATATCTCGGCGGACAAGATTCCGACTGCGGAACAGATTGACAATATGCTGGTCGACGCCAAGGCGACGCCGGCTTCCACCTATATTTTCTGCCATCCGAAAGTGCTCTCGATGCTCAACAAATACAAGGGCAACGTTTTGCAGACGATGACGGGCGATATGGACGTCAACCGCAGTTTTGCGGCCTGGAACGGCATCCGCTTCATCACGTCGTACAACTTTAAGAACGGCGAAGAAGACGCGGTTAAGCTGGCGTAGTTTTCAGGGGACGGCGCGCTGTTTCCTGCTGCCGGCCGGGAGGAGCCTGCCGGTGGGAAGCAGTGTGCCGCATATATGAGTTTAAATCTTACAGGAGAATGATTGATGTTGAATAATATTTTGAAAGTTTATGGCGAAGACTTGGCAAGCGGTGCCCTGAACCAGGCGGCGATTGCGGCGGGCGATGCGGTGGCAGCCGGTTCCACGCAGGGGGCGCTTTGCGTCAACGCGTTTGCGGTCGGCGATGTGGCAACAACCGCGGCAGTGACGATTACGGTTAAGCACGGCGATACCGAAAACGGGTCGTTTGCCGATTTGCTGACGATGACGATTGATGCGGAAAAGAGCTTTGCCGACGGCGAACTGATGGCGACGGCAACGCTTCCGGCCGACGTGAAGGACTTTGTTACCGCGGCGGTGGCTTCGGCAACCGGCAACAGCGGCAGCATCCGCGTGACGCTCGGTTATCTGGCGCGCTAACCCGAACGGAGACGTACCGGCAGCGCGAGAACCGGCCGTCCGGGGCGGCGCGGAGATGTGGTACCGTCTGTCCGGGCATTACGGCACGGTGATGTGGTACCGGTCGTTTGCGGCGGTACGGCGGCGCAGGTGCGGTATTATTATGCAATTTATTATCAGGCCAATCCATAGTCCGAAGGGCAGGCGGAAACGTCTGCCCGATTACGGTGCGAACTGGGCAGTACGGGTAATATGGTTCAATGCGGATAATATGGCGCGAACAATGTGGTGCAAACAATATGGAGGAAAAATGTCAAAAGTGGAAATTATCAACCGGGCGCTGCTGAAACTCGGCGAGCCGCCGGTGTCGTCTTTAAACGATGCGGCGTTCGGCAAATCATACGAAACGATTTATGAAGATGTCAAAAACCTGCTGCTGTCGTCATATCCGTGGCGGTTTGCGGTAGGGGTCAAGCGTCTGGCGCGGAGCGAAAAAACGTATGGCGACAGGTTTATGTATCCGCTGCCGGCGGACTGTCTGCTGCTGCTTAAGGTTTTCGGGCAGGGAGCCAGAGATTTGACCGAGGCGCGCCCTTATGCGATGCAGGGATACGAACTGGCAGACAACTGTATTGTCAGCCCGCTGAAAGACGGGGTGGAAATTGAGTATGTCCGCGCGGTCGGGGATGATGCGGCGTTTCCCCCTTTGTTTAGGGAGGCGGCAGCCGCGAAAGTGGCGGCGGAACTGGCAATGCGCATCAAACATTCGCTTAACCTCAAACAGGCGCTGGAGAACGAATTTCTGACGCTGGTACGGCAGGCGCAGCTCAACAACGAGATAGCCAAAGACGCGGAACTTATTCCCGACAACAGCTGGGTTCTGGTTCGCGAGGCCTGGGGCGATTGACGGGGCGGCGGAAAATAATGGAATGTAAACTTATTTGGGGAGAGATGATATGGTGTGGCCAATTTAAACCGGAGCCGGAAAGGCTCTGGCAAAAAAGTATATTGTTAAGAAGTTAGTTTATGAAACTGTAGATTTTTTTTGCGGGAGAAGATGATTATGTTAAAAAAATATTTATGGGGTGAAGCCGCTTGAAGATAAGAAAGCGCTTGACATGTCTAATGAGCAAGATATAATTGATATATACTCGGACTATTTGCGGAGTGTGCCTGTAGATTTATGGACGGATATTGATTATCAAGGAATGAGAATGTCTCGGGGATATGATGCAAATACAGAGAAAAGGCACAAGGTGCAGGAGTATCTTGACTATAAGCAAAGGATGAACAAAATTGAAAATTTCCGTAAGAGGTGAGCGAGAAGAGAACGGGAAGCCTGTTCCTGAACGGAAGACGGGCAGGGTGGCAAATTGCGGGCGGGGCGAAACCAGTGCGGCTGCCCAGATGCCCGAGAGGGAGAAGACGGAAAAGGGCAAGTTGCGGAAGGTGAACGGAACCCTGATGTTAAAAATCGCCGGAGCTGCCGTGTTTTGTTTGGTTCTGGCGTGGCTGGCGTCTATGGATATATTGAAGGATGTGCATGAATGCGAGTGGGATGATACCATAACAGCGGAAGAAAAAGCCGTTTTGCGGATGCCCGGTTTTGGTATGACGATTTATCTGATCTTTCTGTTTCTCTTCGGGCTGGCGGCGGTTCTGACGGCATTCAGCGCAGGACGCTTTTATGTGCTGATGGTGCGCAGGCAGGCGCGGTGGAAATATTGTATGACGACGGCGCTGTGTTTTCTGCTGTGGTGCGGCGCGCTGCTGTTTTGGTTTGCAGCCGGTTCAATTTAGGGGGAATTCAGGATATGGGTAAAATCATAAAGGAAACTGCGGTTATATCGCAAGGCGCGCAGGGAGAGCCGCTGCTGCGGAAAAGACAACGGCTGCGGCTGATACTGCGGGCAGTGCTCTGGCTGGCGGGGGCGGCCGTGTTTTCCGCGGCGGGGTCATGGCTGATACTGGGAGGCGTTTACCGGGATATTCTGCCGTTTTATGCGGTAGCGTATGTTTTGGCGGCGCTGATGTATTTTCGCTGCTCGGGGCGGCTGACGGCGGATGATGCCGGAACGTGCATCGGGGCGGTTCGGCGGACGTTGTTCTTTATATGGCTGTACAGTGGGGTTTGCGGAATACCCTTTTTAATCGCGGGGCTGTTGTGAGGCGGCGTACAGGAGCGGCTTTGGAGAGAGGATACGCATAGGAGCGGCGCTGGGGCTGCTTTGGGGCGAAAGGCGGAAAAATTCTGCAAAAAAAATACGGGCGTGCCGGAGGGCGCGCTTTTTTTATGGGAAAATGCGGGAGAAGAGAGAAACGGGAGAAATGGGTTGGAGAGGCGGAATAGCGGGAGGCGGGCAGAGGAGAAATGGAGAGATGGCGGGCAGAGGAGAAATGGAGAGATGGCGGGCAGAGTGGAAATGGTGAGATGGCGGAAAGGTCATTTTTTGGTAAGAAACATTCAAGATGATAAGGGGAAATGCAGATGAGTATAAAACCGGCGAAAGTGCAGTTTAACGGCGGGGAATTGAGCCCGTGGCTGGAGGGGCGCACAGACATTGCGAAATATGACAAGACGGCAAAGCTCTGCCGCAATTTTATTCCGCTGGCAGAAGGCAGCCTGAAACGGCGCGGCGGAACGCGTTTTGTGGCGGCAACTCCGGAAGGGGACAGCATTTTGTTTAAAATCGTGCCCGATCCGGAAGAAGCAGAAGTTTATATTAACGGCGTCAAACGCCGGGAAGTTTATCTGGCGCGCGGCGACGAGGTTTCGTACCGGGTGAGCTGCGAGGGGTACGTTACGGTTGTCGATACGCTGACGGCGGATGCGGACGAGGAACTTGCGGTCAGGCTGGTAGCAAAAGGCATTATGTGCGAGCTGACGGTGGAAACGGTGCCGGCGGATGCCGTGGTCGAACTCAACGGTTATGAACGGCGGAGCCTGCGCATTAACAAAAACGGCGAAGTTTTTTACAGGGTGGCAAAAGAAAACTACATCACGCAGGAGGGGACGATTATTGCCGATATGACCAAAACGGTTACAATCGAGCTGGTCAAGGAAAAAGAATACGACTATGGCGACTGGGGCGACGTCGTCGGGCTGGCAGCCTGTACGGCGGTCGGGCGCAGCGACAGGGAGGAACGGTGCTTTTACATTAAATTCAGCAACGGTTTTCTGCCGGTTGTGTTTGTCCGGGAAGATATGGCTCCGACGGGGAATTTGGACGAAAGCCTGTTTGAATATACCGACAGTGAGAAACTGAACAGCATAGCGCTGCAGGACGGGGCTGTCGTGCATACGCGTTTGGTTGAAACAAAGGGCGAAATGAATCAGGGAAACTATTATGATGCCGATGATACGCTGGTTTTGAGCGTTGATGCCGAGTTTATAGAGGAAAACGGCTGGCAGAAAGATGAAACGCAGGAAAATTACGGTTTCTTTTATGATGCGTATACGGGCAAAGCGGAACGGAACATCCTCAGCGTTTATCGCGGGGAAGAACTGGTCTGGGAATTGAGGGGGAGAAACAATGGTTAGCACAGGGAGTGGCGGCACGGCGACGCAGAGGAGGTGTGCGGGAGCGTGTGTTATCGTGGCGGCGTCGGCGGCAGGTTAGAAATTAAGGGGAGAAACAATGGTTAACGCAAGAAGTTTTTTATTTCCGTTTAAATACAGCCACAGGGTGGCGTATGTGATTGAATTCAGCCACAAGAAAATCCGCATGTACGCGCAGGGAAAACTGGTGCGCGATATGTCAAAGACGACGATGGGCGGCGAAAGCGGCACGACGGGCGGAATTCCCGACGACATTGTCGAGAAGGTATTTCCGGTGCTGGAGATTGCGTCTCCGTACGCATACAGCGATTTGTGGGACAACGAAGAACAATGCTGCAAAATTCAGACTATCCAGCATTCGGACATTCTGTATATTTTTAACGAGGATTTTCCGCTGATGGTGCTGAAACGCTATTCAAATACCACATGGGTATTGGAAGAGCTGGAGATTAGAAACGGTCCGTTTCTGAGCATGAACACGACGGACATCAGCATTGCGACCGACGAGTTGGAAGGGGAGGTCCAACTTACGGCAACCGGCGACGTTTTCAGCAAGACGGATGTGGGCAGGTTGGTGCGGCTGAGAATTTTTGACGACGACACGACCCCCTGGCAGGCGGGAAAAATCGGATTTCAGGGGACTATATGCGTATCAGACAATAAGTATTACCAAGCCATCACTGGAGACGAGACCGGAAGCATCAAACCGGTGCACAGCGAAGGGACGCGTTCCGACGGCGGCGTTTTGTGGGAATATCTGCACGACGGGTCGGGAATTGTCAAGATTACGGAGGTTGTCGACAAACAGCATGTAAAGGGAACAACGGTAACGCGCCTGCCGGACGCCATTAAGTCCGGCACGGTATGCTGGGAACTCGGCATGCTGCACAAAGCTTCGAAATATCCGAAATCCGGTGCTTTTTTCCGCAACAGGTTTGCGTTTCTGGTCAATACCGATACCGGGCCGAACGTCTGCCTGTCGTATTCGGGCGACTATAACAACTTTGCCGATATGGAATGCGGCGAGGCAACGGCGGAAACGGCGATTACGGTGCCGGTGCTCAATACCGAATTTAACGAGGGGAAATGGATTTATGCCCGGGACGTTTTGTTTGTCGGCACGGGGGCGTCGGAATTTTATGTCGACGTGGTGTCGTCGGCGTCGCCGCTGGCTTCGGACAATGTAAAAATTTCGCAGATTTCGCGGGTCGGGAGCAAGGCGATTATGCCGCTTTCGGTCGGGTCGCACGTTATTTTCGTCGACAGGTACGGCCTGAGTCTGCGCGATTTGACGTACAATTACTATAACGACGGGTATGACGAAATGGACATTTCCCTTTTGGGGAAACATCTGTTCCAATCGAGAATTACCGGCATGGCATATCAGGAAGTTCCCGACAAAGTGTTGTGGTGCATGGTCGGCGACGGCAGCCTGACTGCGCTTACTTTTTCGGCGGAACAGGAAGTTTCGGCACTGTCGCGGCACGATTTGTCCGGCGCGGCGGAAAGCCTGGCGGTTATTCCGAATTTTGAAGACTGCCGCGACGAGCTGTGGCTGGAAGTCAAGCGCACAATCAACAATGCCAACTACAGAACCGTGGAATGGATGGACAACGGCATTCCGCAGTACTGGCCGTCGAGCGTTTACGGCGCGGCAAGCCTGGCCGAGAGGGAGACGCTGGAGAAAGAATATGTCCGCCAGGAAGCGTTGTATCTGGACGGGGCGGTGGTGTATGAGCAGAATGAACTGGACATGCAGGAAGAAATGTCCGGGCTGGAACATCTGGAGGGGCTTGAAGTGGCGGTGTATGCCGACGGGACGGTTCTGGAACCGCAGGTCGTGCAGGACGGAAAAATCAAAATCCTGCCGACATACCGGCATGTGGCGGCGGGGCTGCCGATTACGAGCCAGTTTATGCCGCAGAATATCTATATCCCGAACGATTACGGAAGCGGCATCGGTCAGAAACAGCGCATCAACCATGTGCTGCTGATGCTGTATCTTTCCGGCGGCGGGCAGATCGGCGAGGACGAGGATACGCTGACGGATATCCTCTACCGGCAGGCCGATGCGGCAATGAACGAGGCGCAGGAACTGTTTACAGGCAACAAGGAAGTTTTGTTTAACGGAGCGACGACGAAAAAGGAAGCGGCGGCGACGCTGATGATTCAGAATTCTTCGCCGCTGCCGATGAATATTCTGGCGATTGTGCCGTATATGGACGTGGACGAATAGAGCGGCGAGCGGTTTGGGGCGGTGCGGTTCGACATTGGACGGAGCGGTTCGGCATTGAACGGAGCGGTTCGGCAATAGCAGCAGGGAGTAGTTTATGATACGAAAATATCGGGCGGGAGACGCGTTTAAAGTCCGGGTGCAGCCTGAGCAGCAGGCGGAAGCGGCAGCGTGGGCGGCGGAATTTGAACACATTCCGGCTTTTGCTCTGGTGGAAAAAGGGAATATAGGCGCGGCGGCAAGCGATGCGTTTGGGAATATGGGCGCGGCGGCAACCGGGATTGCCGGAGATACGGCGGCGGGCGATGCGTTCGAGAATATGTGCGCGGCAGCAGGCGGCGGCAAAACGGCGGGAAGGCAGAGGGGCGGAAGCGGCGGCAGGGTGTTGGCGGTTTTCGGCTTCCGGATTGAAGGCGGCGACATTACGACAGGTAGGGAAGCGGAATGTTTCGCGCTGGTCGGAATTGACGCGGGGCGAAAGCTGATTGAGGCGGTACGCTATTTCCGCCGGTATATTCCGCGGCAGGCGGCCCGGCTCGGGGTACGGCGCGTTACGATGACGGTGCGCCGCGGCTTTGCGGCAGGGGCGCGGCTGGCCGGCATGCTGGGATTTTCCCCGGCCGGGATATTGGAAAAATTTTTTAACGGTGAAGATTATCAGATTTTTGAAAGGGCAGAAAAACAATGGTGGCACAAGCGGCATTGATTGCGGCCGGAATCAACTTTGCTTCCGGCTTTTTGAAAGGCAAACAGGAGGAATACGAAGCCAAGGTTCAGGCAAAGCTGGCGCTGAACAACGCGGCGATTTACCGCAAAAACGCGGCAAGGGTGCGGCTGAACGGTTCGCTGAACGAGGATATGATGCGCAGCCAGAAACGGGCGGCGGTGGCATCGGCAGCCGCGGCGGCGGGCGAAGCTGGCATGGGCGAAAGCCCGACAACAACAACGGCGCTGGCAACGACTTCGGCAGCTTTGGAACAGAATATCCTTAACGAGCGTTACCGGGTCGAAAGCGAGGCGGAAAACTATCTTTATCAGGCGCGGCTGGCGGAGGAACAGGCGCGCCAGCATAAAAAAGCGGGAAAAAACAAGTTCATGAACAGCATGCTGGGCGGCCTGACATCGTCGCTTGGCGGGCTTTTCGGGTAGTTTTAGGGCAGAGCGGAGGAAGACAATGGCAAACAGACAGAAAATCGCCCCGATGGGGCTGGCGGGCGTGATGGCGCAGAGAGGGCTGCAAACGGCTTTGACGGTTCCGGGAAAGCGTTTTGTGGCGGGAAACGGCGGTTTGGAAACGGCAGGGCTTTTGGTTGACGCCGGCAAAAAAATGGCTGAAGAACGGCTGGAAACGGAAAAACAGCGGCAGGCGATGGAGGCGGCGGCGTCCTTGAGGGCTTCCCGTCAGGCGATGGAGGCGGCAGAAACGCCCGAACAGCTGCGAGAAATTGCGACAACGGCGGAGAAAAGCCTGTCGGCGCAGTTTGGCAGCGAAAATTCCGGCAAGGCTTTCTGGCAGGAACACGGCGACAAGATACTTGAAGCAAACCGTGCCGATACGGCAAAAATCGCGGCGATGAAGCAGGCGGATTTTGGCCGCAACAGCCTGCGGACAATGCTGGCGGACAACCAGAACCTGCTGGCGGAAACGGCAGAGCCGGCGCAGGCGGAAAAGCTGCTGGAGATGGGAACCGGCGAAATTGAGCGGACGCCGTTCCTTACGCCCGAGGACAAGCAGTTTTACCGCGACGGCTACCTTAAAACCGGAATTCTCAATCTGGCGCTGAATTCCCCGGAAACGGCGGAAGCCGCGGCAGACAGGTATTTTCCCGGCGACAGCGGCGGCATCAAGGCGCGGATTGCGGAAACGCGGCGCTTAAACGAGGAAGGGGCCAAACAACAGCAGGAGCGCGAACGGCAGCGTTCTTATCTGGCGGCGTACGGCGATGCTCAGTCATTGTGGCAGAAGCGGGAAAGGGGGGAAATTTCTCCGGCGCAATATTATGTGCTTTCCGCCGATACCAATCCCGAAATGCTTTGGGGAGACGGCGAAGACCGTTCTCCGGCGCCGCTTGCCGACGCTTACCGGCTGGTGCGGAAAATGAACGGCGGGGAAAGCCTCAGCGCCGAAGAAGTGCGCGATGCAGGAAACAGCCTTATCAGCGCTTACCGGCATAACGAACTCGGCCTGGAAGAAACGGCGACACTGCAAAACCAGCTGGTGGCGGCGCAGCAGGGCGGAAACGCGTCCGAACTTATTTTTGACAGAGCGGTTGACGAACTGGCGGACAGAGCCTTTATGCGCGATATCCCCGCCGGGGCGGAACAGTATACCCCGTACGGGCGCGAGCTGATGGAACACAAGGCGAAACTGGCGTTTGACATTTATCAGAACTACTACGGCAGAAAGACGGCGCTGGCCGAAGAATTTACAGCGCATGGCGGGCAGATGACACCTGCGGCGGCAAAAAAAATCGGCAGGCAGGCGCTGGCGGAAACGGCGGCGGAGCTGAACCTCAAAGAAACACCGGGCGACGCTCCGTCTTTCGGCGAGCTGCGGAGAACCCTGAAGAGCAGCTATTCAGGCAGCGGCGAAAGGCGCATTTGGGAGCGTTTTGCAAAAGAAGCACCTTATGCCGAGGACAAAACGGCGGTTATGCGCCGGATTGCAACGGAAGAACAGAAACGCGAGCTTTCTTATCCGCAGTTTGAAACTTATGACGAGGTAATGCAGGCGGGGCTGGCGCCGGGAGACCGGTTTTATTTCAAGGGGCGGCTTGCCGTGATGAAAGGCTGAAACAATTGACGGCGATGAAAGGATAGGGCAATGGACAACTTGAGGAATTTGGCGATGAAATACGATGCGGACGGGAAGGAAATTTCCGGAATTGCGGACAGCGGGGCAATGATGACGCCGGTACCGGAAGGCAGTGCCGCGGGTGAGACGATGATGACGCCAGTGCCGGCGTATGGTGCTGCGGACGGAACGATGATGACGCCAGTGCCGGCGTATGGTGCTGCGGACGGAACGATGATGACGCCAGTGCCGGCGTATGGTGTTGCGGACGGAACGATGATGACGCCGGTATCGGTGGATGGTGCGGGCGTTACGGAGATGGCAATGACATTGCTGCCGGATGGCGGGACTGCGGATATGAACGCAGAAGATACTGCGGCGGAACCGGTTTATACCGGCGTTATGGCACACGGCAGGAAACAGGAAGAATTTGAGGAAGGCGGACGGGCGCCGTTTGCTTACCTTGAGGAGGAGCAGAACCTGAATTTTCCGGCTTTTTCAGCGGAAACGGTTGACGAAGATGCGCCGCTGACGAGCTTTCAGATTGCGGGAAAATGGCTGCGGCAGGCTGCCGATTTGCGCAACTACTGGGCGTTGCTGGAGAATTTCGGGGCACAGGCTGCAGAGTATAAGTGGGCGTATGACGAAGGGAAGTTCGGCACATTTGAAGCAGGGGCGTTCGGCCGGGAGCTTTTAAAAGCCGGGGCAAGAGGTTTGGGCGCGAATACGTTGCGGACGGCAGGGAATGTCCTGTCGATGTTCGGCGCCAATCTTGAAAGCCGGAATGCCGGTACGGCGGCGGTTACGGCGGGTGCCGGGCTTCTGGTGCCGGAAACGGGGAAAATTTTTAAAAACATCGGCGACAAACTGGGCGAATATGCCGGCAAAATCGAAAATTCGGAATTACTGGCACCGGCAGCGGAAGCTTACAGTGCAGATCCGAACTGGTCGAAACTGGCAAATGTTCTGGGACAGGGATCGTCACAGGTTCTGGCAATGGGAACCATGGCCAAATTTATCGGCTCGGGGCCGACTTACGGTTTGTTTGCCGGGGGCGGCGCCGGAGAAATCTTTAAGGAATCCTACGCCAAGGACGGGGATATTGACACTGCCAATACGCTGGCGCTCATTTCCGGCGGCACAACTTTTGCGATTGACAAGCTTTTCAGCCCGTTACCGAAACAGATAGAAAAAGACGCGCGGATAACCTCCAAAATGATTGCACGTGAAATTGCAGGGGCGCCGCTGCGCGAGGCAGGAACGGAAGTCTTGCAGCAGATGATGGCGGAAAACCTTGTGCGCAAGGTCGGCATTGACGATACGCAGGATTTGTTTGAAGGGCTGATTGAAAGCGCACTGGGGGCAATTGCAGGTTCTTCGGCGCTGATGGCTGCCGACGGAAGCGTTTATTATGCGCGCAAGACATATGAGGATGCCCGGCAGAGAATGCTGCTGCGCGGCGTGACGGCGGAGGAAATCGAGCTTTACAAAAACAATATGATGGAACTGCTAAAGAGCAAACCTGATGCTTTCGGAAAGGTTTTGAACTACGTTCTGGAGCGAAATTTGCAGCGGATGAGCGAAGGGGAAACTATTGCACAGGGCGGTGCCGATGCGGCGACAATGCCCGAAGGCGGGCCGGCTGCGGCGTTAATGCCCGAAACAGGGGCAGCAACGGCGGGTAAGAGTACGGCAGCAACTGCAGAGAGCGGGGCTGATGCGGAGAATGCGACGGTGGCGGCAAAGCGGCAAAACAGAAGCCTGGCGCAGGTACGCCAAGATGTCAAGGGGTTTCGCCGTTTGTTTGACGAAGTATACAAACGTTCGCTTAAAGCTACCGGAGACACAGGGAAAGCGAGAATTGCCGCCGGCATGATGCAAGCCAATATGATGGCACTGTACGAGATTGACGGCGGATTTTCTCCGGCTTCCCTTTTTGCGGGGCAGATACCGGAATATAAGCAACTGGCGTATCAGGAGTTTCAGAAACGACTGTCGCCCGAAGCGGCGGTGATGTTTCAGTTCGGCGGGGTCGAAGCCAAATTTGCCGATTTCAAAAAACTGGCGGAGGCATATAAACTGGAACAGCAGGATTACAGCCCGCGGCTTATCTGGTCAAGAACAGGATGGTATCGCGGCGGGGACGGACGGTGGCGTTTTGAAATCAATGATTCCGGCGCTAAGCTGAAAATAAATACCGACGTTAAGGCTGACGACCTTCCCAAGCGGTACTGGCAGACGTATATCCGGAAACTGGAGGAAATGGAAGGGCATGATATTCTGGGACTTCGGAAGTATGAAGAGATTCTTTTTCAGGACAGGGCAATCATTAAAGAGCTTTATAATTATCTGTACAGCGATTTTATCGACTTCTTAGACAAGCATTACCAGCGCAATATGGCGGTCGGCCTTAACCGCAGCGGGTATTTTGAGTTTCGGGATCTGGAAGGAGATTTTGAGGCGGAAGTCAAAGCCCAGAGGGCACTTGCCGATTCGAGGCTTTACGCTTTGTCTGACGGATACGGGCTAAAGGAAAAAGAACAGCGCGACAGCCAGATATGGAATCGGATGCCCATCTATCTGAAAGACAAAAGCCTTAAAGAAGTTTTGATTGACCGGGGCGAACTGGTTATTCCCGACGGCGGGGAAAACGGCACGGCGGCTAACCGAAACGGAGAAGCGCAGAGTGCGGAAGACGGCAGCTATATACAAAAAACCTCCCCCAGGCGGTCCCGCGTAAAGTCACGGGTGTCGGATAGGGAGGAAAACGGCTATAATGTACCGAAAACCTCCCCCAGGCGTGACCGGCTACAAATCCGGGTGTCGGATAGGGAGGAAAACAGTACGCCGTTTTTTGATAATGTAGAGGCTGTCGGAGAAAATGTCAAGAGCGAAAAGGAAAAAAAATATATCGAGATTTCGCGGACGGATTTTCGCAACGGTATGCCTGATGAGGTGTTGGCGACTGTCAGCGATAAGGTATATCAGACGAAAAACGAGGCTGATTTTGCGGAGAAAATGGAAGAACTGCTCGTTTCGTACCGAGGGCGGAAAATATATAATCCGTCTCTGGGAAGAGAGGTGGAAATCAGGTCATCTTCAATTGGTAAGTACAAGAGTTTATGGGGAGATGACAATAAAAAACTGTTGGTTCCATATCTGCCCCTGCTGCTGGGAACGGCGGTTTTTACGAATATGGAAAAAACATATGATGTCAAATTGGAGCCGAATGTCAGGGCTTATCACAAAGCGTATTTTCCGGTGATGATTGACGGCGAGCTGATAAACAGCCGAATGACGGTCAAGGAGGACGACAAGGGGGATTTATTCTGGGACTTGCGGCTGGAAGACGTTTCACGCAAGGAAATCGAGGACGATTTGCGCAAGAGCACAGGAGAGGTTATTTCGTATGACGATTATCTGGCCGAGCAGCGGCGCAAAGCGGAAGAACTGGCGAAAAGCAGGCGTTCCCCGTGGCTCAGGAAGACTGCTTCCAATGACAATTTCCCTGCAGTCGACCGGTTTTATACTAAGGAGCAGATGAAGGTTATCCGCTCGACGCTTGAGGAAACGAAGTATCTGGAATTTTTGGAAAAGATATGGAAAGACGATACGAGCGTCGAGAAAAATTTTCAGACGCTGCGGGAGTTTCTGGACGTGCACGAAGCGGCAACACCGGAACTGTTCGAATATCAGGCGGAAGTGGGGGAGGAACTGCTGGAACGCGTTCTCAAACGGCGCAAAGCGGCGCAGCGGATGGGAATACCCGAAGGGCCGGAACTTTATATGGATTTGAACAAAGAGCTGGCGTACCGTACCTATCTGGCGGCGCAGGGCGATTATCACAAACCGTACCGCAATATGGCGTATCGTCCTGATTTTTATCGGGAAGCGCATACGCCCCGGCTGATGAGCGACCTGTTTTTCAATCAGGAGAAATACCGCTATCTGCTGCCGGCACAGAAGGTGCAGATTGCCGAAATGCTGGACAAAGTTCACCGGATTTACCGCCTGCACCGGGAAACCGAATTTGCACGCAAGGCGGAACAACGCGACATTCGGGCGGCAAACGCCTATATTGCCGAACATTACGAGGGCGGAGACGAAAGCCTGCGCCGGTATTGGGAAGAACGGCAGCTGCTGCTGGAGAGGAAGGAAGTCCGGCTCGGCGACTTGCTGGAACATCAGGAGCTTTATCGCAATTATCCCGATATGGAAGACGTTATGGTCAGGTTTGAGGAGCTGGCAAATGACGAAGGGTATCATTTCTATCATGACAAAACCAGCAATACCGACGTTTTGGAGATTGATCCGCGGCAGTTCGACTACGCCAATCTGAAAGACCTGCTGCTGAGGGGAGCTGCATTTGCCATTCAGATGCGGGAAGGGTTCGATCCGGCGCTGACGCCGACGCAGCGGCGCAATTTTATGGACCGCCACATCCATATGGCGCGAAAGGAAATTGCCCCGGTATTTAACAAGGAGCTGACGGCGTTTCTCGGCAAATACCTTCCGGGGGAAAAGCAGCGCGATTATCTGGTTGAGCGGGAGGTTCCCCTGCCGCTGCTGGGACTTTATCGGAGCGAGGCGAAATCCGCGGCCGGACAGCAAGCCGGCGCGGATACGGCTGAAACGGCGGTTTCAGGAGCGAGAGCCGGAGGTGATGCAGTCGGAACAACGGCTTCTGATGCAAGAGTCGGAGATGATGCAGTCGGAACAACGGCTTCTGAGGCGCGAGCCGACGGGAACAAACCGGAAATCCTGACGTACAGGGAGATTGATTTCGACCGTTTGTACGAAAAACTCAACGAACGCTACGGCAGCGCGCAACTGGATCCGGACGAGCGGCAAATCGGCGATTTTGCGTATTCAGCTTTGCAAAACCTGCGTGAGGCGATGAATTCGGAAATCCTGACGCGGGCGCGGATGAGTTCGGGATATGCGGTAGCGGCGCCGTTTCCGTGGGGCGGCGTTACATCGCAGGGCAATATCGACGTGCGGGCGATGCTGCGCCGACAGGACTACAGCGACTGGCAGCGGTCGTTTTCGTATTGGGACGAGAAGAACCTGCCGCCTCCGACAGACAGAACGCGCCTGACGTATGCCGATTTGGAGAAAATCGCAAGCAATTTCGACAAAGACATAGCGTTTAAGCCTGATTTTATGCGTTCTGTGCCCGACGACGAAACGGCAGCACCGACGCCGCAAAAAAGGCTGAAGTCGACGCTTGATGTCTTGGCGAAAGGGGCTTTTGACGCGGCGGACAAGACATTGTATCTGTTTGAAACGGCCGATGCGGAAACGATTGTGCATGAAACGTTCCATTATCTGAGCCAGATTTTGAAGAGCCCGGATTTGAACGGCAATATGCTGGCAAAGCGGGCTTATTACCGCCTGATGGACAATTACCGCAAGGAGCTTCTGCACCGCTATGAACCGGTGAACTACAAAGGCGGGTATATGCTTGTCTATAAACGTGGCGAACGGGTCATGCCGGAACTGCCGCGACGGTTTTCTACGCCGGAAGCGGCAATTGAGGCCGGCGTGGAAGAAATGTTCGTGCAGCGTTTTATGGACGCCATCGGCGGCCGGCTGACGGTTGAGCGGGATAGCGAGCAGCTATTGCATAATTTTTACATTGTCTGGCTGGACAAGGTGACGAAACTGCTTGACCTGACTCCTGCAAAAACCGGCAGCGGCGGAAAACAACTGTTTGATGCGGTCGGGAATATGCTGGGCAAGGCCGGGCGGATGCTGAAGGAACGGTATAAACCCGAGAAATAGGCCGAGGCGGGGCGCGCGGCAGTCAGAAAGCATGTCGGCTGAGTGCCGCTGCAGCGCTTTTGAATCTGCCGCGCTTTTGAAACTGCCGCACTTTTGGGGCTGCGGCGTTCCGACGGCGGAATTTTGGGGCGGAAACTTTGCCACAGGAGTTTTGCAACGCTGATTTTCGGCATAAGGAAAAGCTTGCAAATAAACTAAGGCTGTTCTATAATGTCTGAAAATGTTTTTTTACGGAGTAGGGCATTATGGATAATCAGGAAATTTCCCGGTTGAAAGCCAGAGGCAAAGCAGAACTGCTGGCGTTTGTATTGTTTTTGACGCTTTTGGGCGGAGCGGCTGCGGAATACCGCAGAGAAACTGCTCCTTTGGCGACGGCGGCAGTCGTTTTTGAGAGAGGAAAAGCCAGCCGGGCTGCGGAAAGTCGCCGCGAAACAGTACAGCCTGCAGCGGCCGAAGCCGATAAAAAGGCTGAAATTTCCGCAGCCGAAACAACGGTAAGCAGTGCGGAGACAACCGGCTCGAAAGTAACGACAATCGGAACGGAAACAGCTGCAATGGAGGCGCGGGCTCCGGTTTCGGTTTTATCGGCTCCGGCGGCAGAAGAAATTGCAGCAAGAGCGGAGAACGGACAGAATGTTTCCGGCGGCAGCCAGGCAGTTCAGGGGGCGGAGCAGGCGGAAATTTCCGGCGAGGCATTGACCGAATTTTTGGACTTTGTGCAGGAAACAAAAGAAAAAGTTGATGCCGTAAGCAAACCGGAATCGGCGTTGGCAAAAATCAGTCAGCCGGAAACGGCGGCAAAGCCGGCCTCCCGCTCCGAAACGGTTGCTTTTGAGGAAGGGAAGATAGAAATTTATGACAGTGAGAAAGGCGTTGTTGCCGTAGAAGAAACGGCGGGAGGAAATGCCGTTCCGGCAGACAGCGGCGCCAAAGCTTCTTCCAACGGAGGGGCTGCTGGTGCGGAGGTGTCGCGGAGTTCTGCCGGAGAAACCGCAGGTGCGGCGGAGCAGCGGAGTTCTGCCGGTGCCGGAGAGGTCGCGGGCGCGGTTGAAACAAAAGGTGTTAATGATGTCGAAAAGCCGGTGCTGCTGATACCGGGGCAAAAAGACGGTGAATCGGCCGAGACAACAGAAAATCAAACTCAACCTACTGTAACAGAACAAGAAAATATTTCTTCCGAAACTTCCGTATCAGCGGGAGGAGGGGCTGTCGATATGATGAAGGATATTGCGGCGCGTCAGCAGGAGGCAAATTCAGCGCAAAAGTAGTTTTTATAACATATTGAAAATAAATCAATTATTTTACGTTAACTGATTTTTTACAAAAAAAATCAAAAAAATGAAAAGAAAGTGTTGACTTATTATTTTTTTATCTATATAAACGCTTTTGTTCCGACCAATGGTCCCATCGTCTAGTGGTTAGGACATCGCCCTTTCACGGCGGTAACATGGGTTCAAATCCCGTTGGGATCACCAATTCAAACGGCGCTCTTTTCAGGGCGCCGTTTTGCTATATGGGGACGAGGCTTTCAGCGGGTCTGAATGTTCTTTTGTGAAAATGTCATTTTGGAAGAATTTTCCGAATTCGTTTGCATCTGGCTTGGTAAACAGAGTGTGCAGACAAAGAGTTTGCGCTGATTTTATAACAATTGAAGAAATGCCTTGAAGTTTTAAGTTTTGGATATTACAATGCCCAGCTAAAATGATATATTGGGGTAAACAATGGAAAATATTGTTCGTGTCGGGGTTGGAATTTATATTTTTAATCAAGAACATCAAGTTCTTTTGGGGCAGAGAAAAAGCGTTCACGGATTTGGATGCTGGTGTCCGCCCGGAGGGCACCTTGAATTTGGTGAGACGAACGAACAAGCAGCTATTCGGGAAGTAAAAGAAGAAACAAATCTTGATATTTGCGAAGATGATTTGAGTTTGCGAGGCGTTACCAATGATTTTTATTCTCAAACTCAAAAGCATTATATTACATTGCATTTCTTTTGCACTAAGTTTGTCGGTACGCCGCAAGTTATGGAAAAAGACAAATGTGTGTGTTGGAAATGGTTTGACGTGAATAATCTTCCAGAGAATTTACTTCTATCCAATCAGAATTTTATAAAAAAATGTTCTTTAGAGTGTTTGTAGATGAGCATCAGGGAAAAGGCGTATTTTGAACGCCGGGTTTGCTATTGCTGCGAGAAGGATATTGTGACTCCGCATAAGTTTTATTCGGAAATGTGCGAAAGTTGCGGAGAATTAAATTATCAAAAAAGAATACAACGGATTGATTTACGCAATCATCATGCATTGGTTACCGGCGGCAGAATTAAAATCGGGTTTGAAACAGCTCGTTTGCTGTTGGAAATGGGGGCTGATGTTACGGTAACATCCCGTTTTCCGAACGATACGTTGAAAAGATTTCAAAAACTTGAGAATTTTAATCAGTATCAACCGCGTTTGCATATTATTGGCGCGGACTTTCGTTTTGTACAGTCGGTGCAGAGTGTAATAGAGTTTTTTAAGGGCAAACCGTTAGATATTTTAATCAATAACGCAGCACAAACAGTACGCAGACCGGCTCCTTTTTATAAGCATTTGTTGGAGGCGGAGTTGCAAAGGCCTGCTTTGGAAAATATTGTTTCTTCCGGAATTAAAGTCTTAGCCGATACAAAACTTAATTTGCCGGCTCAAAACAAACGGTTGACTTCAGCGGAGATGTCGCAGTTGGCATTATTGCCGGAGGATCTGATTACGAATGAGAAAATTTTTCCTGCCGGAAAATATGATAAAGATGGCCAACAGCTGGATTTGCGCGATAATAACAGTTGGATGTATGAATTGGAAGATGTTTCTCTGGTAGAGATGTATGAAATTTTGCAAATTAATCTGATAGCTCCTTTTTTGCTGAATACAAAGCTGCTGCCTGTTTTGCAGCAGAATAAAAATATGGCTTTTATTATTAATGTTTCGGCTATGGAAGGCAATTTTTATGCGCCACGCAAACACAGTCGCCATCCACATACGAATATGGCGAAAGCTGCATTGAATATGATGACAAGGACTGTTGCGGAACATTATAAAAATTTGGGCGTTTTTATGAATAGTGTTGATACGGGATGGATAACCAATGAGAAACCTAATCCACAAAATTTGGGCGAAAACGAGCGAAAATCCAAGATGGCGATTGACGAAACAGATGGCGCCATGAGAGTATTGGATCCAATTATTTCAGCCTTACAAAATAAAGAGCCTCAGTATGGAAAATTATTTAAGAATTACAGAGAATATAAATGGTAAATTTGGAGATAATTTGTTTTGCCGGAATATGAATGTGTTTGTAGTTTTTTTATTTCAAAGCCGTTTGAGGATTTAATATTTTGGTTCGTAAACCGTGAGTTGAGCATCACCAATACTAACGGCGCCCTTTTCTGGGCGCCGTTTTGCTTCTGGACGCCGTTTTGCTATGCGGGACGAGGCTTTCAGCGGGTCTGAATGTTCTTTTGTGAAAATCGTATTTGGGGAGTTTTTACGAATTCGCTTGACGATAATCCTTTGTTTTTACAGTGCAATAAATTTTTATGCTATAAAATAGAAAAATATCTTGACTTAAAGTATGCTCTAAAATTTATCATTTTCGTGTCTGATATTTATGAGTTATTTCTCGGAGGGAAAAATGAAGATTTTTTTATTTTTATTGGCTGTCGTGGCGGTAATTTTGGCGTGGCGGTTTTATCCGGTAAATTCCTGGGACAAAACTTTCCCAAAAAGCGACAATGTTACTGTTAAAAAGGTAAAATTTAAAAATCGCTACGGTATTGAGCTGGTCGGGGATTTATACATACCCAAAAATAAAGTGACTGAAAAACTGCCGGCGATTGCCGTTTCCGGCCCTTTTGGTGCGGTTAAAGAGCAATCATCCGGTTTGTATGCTCAAACAATGGCGGAGAGAGGTTTTATTACTTTGGCTTTTGATCCGTCTTATACGGGCGAAAGCGGCGGGCATCCGCGTTTAGTCGCCTCACCGGATATCAATACGGAAGACATGAGTGCCGCAGTTGATTTTTTGAGTGTGCAAGATGATGTTGATGCCGATAAAATAGGCGTTATCGGAATTTGCGGATTTGGCGGTTTTGCTTTAAACGCTGCGGCGATGGATACAAGGATAAAGGCAACTGTTACTTCGACGATGTATGATATGAGCAGAGTTAATGCCAACGGCTATTTTGATACAATGGATAAGGAAGACCGTTATAAGCTTAAGCAAAAACTTAATGTCCAACGTACGGAAGACTTTAGAAACGGAACTTATGCAGCAGAAGCAGGGCTGCCGGATAAATTAACAGGAAAAGAACCGCAGTTTGTTAAGGATTATTATGATTATTACAAAACACCGCGCGGATATCATAAGCGTTCTAAAAACTCAAATACGGGCTGGAATATGACATCTTCTTTGTCGTTTATCAATATGCCCATTTTGGCTTACAGCGATGAAATTAAGAGTGCGGTTCTGATGATTCACGGCGAGAATGCTCATAGCCGCTATTTCAGCGAAGATGCTTATAAAAAACTGGTTGGCAATAACAAAGAACTTATGATTATTCCTAATGCCAACCATACAGATTTATATGATAAAACTGATATAATCCCGTTTGATAAAATAACGCAATTTTTCAGAGATAATTTGAAATAGGCGGAATTTTATCCGGTTTGTGATAAGCATCAGCAATGCAACCAGCGCTCTCTTCAGAGCGCTGGTTTGTTGTGCGGGACGAGGCTTCCGGCTGGTTTGAATGTTCGTTTGTGAAAATCGCATTGCGGGAAGATGTTACGAACTCGTGTACTGGCAATCTTTTATTTTTTGACAGCATTATCGGGTTTGAAGTTCGTCGGGGTTCGGAAAATATTTTGCTCATTTTATGTTTTTTTATTTTTGTGTTGACAAGTTGAAAATATGATTTTATATAATAGTCAAATATTAGACTATCAAATAATTTACTAAACGGATTTTATATGAAAAGGGAAGAAGTCAGAGCGTTTGTTAACCAATATTGCCATTTGCGGGATGTACAGTATGCGGCGTATACGGCTTGTGCGAGAAGGCATAATTTAACGACAAATGAGTTGTTTGTTCTGGATATTATTTGGTTTGCAGAGGATGGCTGTTTGCAGTCTTATATTTGTGAAAGAATGTCGGCAACCAAACAAACCATAAGCGCGATAATCAAAAAATTTTGGAAATCAGGTTATGTAACCCTTGCCGAATCTGAAACAGACCGGCGCAATAAAATCATCCGTTTTACTGATAAAGGCTATGACTATGCGAAAAAAATTATTCCTCCGGCGGCAAATGCAGAGATTGACGCGATGGCTGAGTTGGCTAAATCGGAAAATATTGCCGAGTTAGTACGGTTGACAATGTTATTTTCTGGTCTGATGAAGAGAAAATTTGATGAATTGAAATAGGATTATATTAAAATGGAACTTTATGAAGCAATTGAAAAACGCAGGACAATCCGGGATTTTGAAGATAAACCGGTTGATATGGAAGTTATCAAAAAAATTCTTTCCGCAGGTTTGAAAGCCCCGACAAACAATCACTTGCGCCAATGGGAATTTGTGATTATCAATGATAAGAAAGAACGTTTACGCGTACTGAAGCTGGAAGGTATGACAAATCCCGATGATTGTGACAAGATGCTGGATGGTTTCGGCATGACCGATACAGACCAAAGGGGAATGTATCATATCGCAATGCCAAAGCAGTTTTCCATGTTATATAATTCATGATGTTTAATCTTGCCTTTCTTTAAGTTGCGTGAACCGTTGTTGCAACCGACTTGTCTTAGCTCTTTAAATGAATTTGCCTCTATTTGGCTTTGCATTGAAAATATTTTGTTGGCGGCTGCCGCGGAAGGCATATTCGGCGTTACCCGTATTCCGATGACAGAGGAATTGGAACATATTAGAAAAGCAATCAATCATCCTGACGATTATGCGATGCCTTGTTACATTGCTTTGGGATATCCTGCCAAAGATGCAAAAATACCGGTGCAAAAAGTTATTAATGTTGAAGACAGGATACATATCAATAATTGGTAAAATCGGCTCGGAAACTATGAGGCGATCCTCGCCAATCCAACGGAGCTTTCTTCAGAGCGCTGGTTTGTTATACGGGATGAGGCTTCCGGCAGGTTTGAATGTTCGTTTGTGAAAATCATATTTCGGGAAGATTTTACGTACGAATTTGTGTATTGATAGTCCTTTATTTTTGACAGCATTATCGGGTTTGAATCTTATCTGCGTTTCGGAAGTGCATTCTTAGAAGTTTGAGAAAATTTCTTATTCTAAACAGTTATTAAGAATTGCGGGATAACCTTCATCCGGGCTTATGGGTTCGTATTTTTGTAAAAAGTCGTTAAAACAATTTTCATCTATGAACAGTTCGCCAGGATTATTTTGGTTCCGTTCTATAATACGTTTTCGTGCTATATCTATGTTACAAAAAATTGCATAAAACTGGACATTAGGCGTTAATGTTTTTGCCCATTGAAAATATTCCGCCCGTTTTTCTTTGTCCCAAAAGCCATAGTCTAAAATAACATTTTTGCCTCTTTTGATTGCTTTATCTGTTTCGTTACGAATAAAGTCGTCTACTTCTTTATATCGGACTTGAAAATTGTCAGGTATTCGTCCAAATCTCTTTAACATTATTTCATCATGAGTAAAACGAACGGCAGGCAATTCTTGTTCTAATTTTTTTGCTGTGGTTGTTTTGCCGAAGCCTAAAAAACCGCACATCAGGTATATAGCCGGTTTTGAGCGGATGAGAGTATGCCGAAACCATTTTTCCTGAAAGCTGGTCTGTTGTTCTATTTCAGCGTCTGATAAAAACATATGTTCGGGAACGACAATAAGTTTATCATCGTTATCATTTAAGCGGTGTATGATGGCGATACATTTTCCCTCAAAGTCTGACAAGGGCAAATTTGTTCCTAGGATATAGGCATCCAGTTCTTCCCCATCACCAGAGACAGTATTTGGAATATAGCCGTAATTAACCGGGTATATGAACCCATGCTTTGGATGAGATGAGCCTAAAGGGCGGTCTATTTTGGCTTTAACAATTTTTCCGATATAATGTTGCGAATTATTCATTTCACTTCTCTGTTTTTTATTTTAACAAATAAGAAGCTTATTGCAATAGAAATCAGCTCGAAAATTATAAGGTTGGCACAAGTTTGGGGATTTAGAATTTAATTTTTGTTAAAATTTCATCTTTATCATACTCCTTTTTTTCAAGTTTTGGCCAGGTGTCGAGGGAATCATTGTCAAAGCGAGGGAAAATGTGGATATGAAAATGAGGTACTGATTGTTGGGCAGACTTACCGCTGGCGTGTAAAATATTAATGCCGGTGGCGCCGAGGCATTCTTTCAGATGCAGGCTGATTTTTTTGGTAAACTTTATAATGTGTGTCAGCTCTTCCTCCGGAATATCGAAAATATTTTCAAAATGCTTATTGGGGATGACAAGCAGATGCCCGTACACCTCCATATTTCTTGGTAAAAAGCAGGATAAAATATTGTCTTGATAAATTATTTTTGCCGGAAGTTTTTGATTATAAATCTTACAAAAAGCACACTCCATAAACGCCTCCTGTTATTTTATCCTTGTTTGCAGCTTAGTGTAATAGAACATATAAGTCAAAACAAAAGTTGGGGCGGCTGTGGTTTCTTGAAACGGCTGTAAATATTTCAGGTTGATTTTTTTTGCGGCAGGTGATTTAATATCCGTGGTAAAAGAAATGTATGAAGATTTTAAATTGGGGCATTTTATTATTTTTGGAGGAAAAGAAGATTTTGAAGATACGAAAGTTTGAGAGGGCTGATTTACCTCAAGTTTTGGAGTTGTGCCGGGAGGTTCGCCAGTATCATACAGATATTCTCGGCGGGTATTTTGCCGAGCAGGACGATGCGTTTGAGCAATCGGGGTTTTTGGCAACTCTGGAAGATGACAGGATGACAGCATTAGTTGCGGAAGAAGGTGAGGAAATTAACGGGTATTTATTGGCGGAGAAAAAGTATTCGCCGTATTTGAGAGAACCAAATGTTGTCCATATTTCAAATATTGGGGTGAAGAAAGGTCTGCGGGGAAAGGGCATCGGAAAAAAGCTTATGGATGCACTTTTTGAGATGTGCAAAGCAGAAGGTGTTGATGAAATCCGGCTTGGAGTATTTAATAAAAATACTGTTGCTTACAAATTTTATGAACGATATGGATTTGAACCCTTTGAACAGAGAATGAGCATCCGGCTCAAAGAACATACAGTTTGAGAAAAGCCTTCCAGTCCGCAAACTGCGGGTCAACTCCGCCCGTTCAGACGGATATCCGGCTTTAGCTTTAGCCTAATCCCATACAGAGGATGGGATACGGGTTTCCCTGTTCGTCAAAATCAGTCCTTTTATACACTCTGAATCCCATGTGTTCATAAAAGCCGACGGCCTGTGGGTTTTGTTCGTTGACGCACACTTCATTGACGGCGTAGTTTTCGATGCCGTATTTTATCAGTTGCCGGCCCAGCCCTTTTCCCCTTTCTTCGGGCGCTATAAACAGCATTTCGATTTTTCTGCCTTCTATTCCCATAAAAGCGACAGGTTCGCTTTTTCCGTTTTCGGCAATAAGCAAATGCGATACGTTTTTTAACGCATCGGGAACATATCCTTTTATTTTTTCAATTTCTCCGGCAGACAAAAAGAGGTGCGTCGCCTTGACGGAAGCTTCCCATACTTTGACTAATTGCGCTATCAGCAGCGGGGTTCTTTGTGCGGGGATAAGCAGTTTCATTTCAGGGCTCCTGGTCTGGTTGGCAATAAAGGAAAAACGGGCAGAAAGCGGGGAAAATCTCTTTTTGCGCGTTACAATGCCGGAATTGCTGTCTGGGCAATACCGGAATTGGCGTTTGATTTTATATATGATTTTTGCGGCAAAAGCAACAGAAAAATAATTGCAAGAAGAAAACAGTCGGCGGATAAAATAAGAGCCCTGCCGGTGGGGCAAGGCTTTTGAAAGAGGCGCACGGGCAGATCCGGTGGAAGACGCGGGCGGAGCCGGCCGGAGGGCAACGCGGGCAAATCCGGTGGAAAATGCGGGCGGTATGCGGCAGCCAGGCGTTTCGTCAGCATGACTGCGGGCGGCGGCTTAAGCGTCCGGCGTTTCAGTAATTGAGCCAGAGGACTTTGTTCTTTTGCTTCTTTTCCGCTTTGAATGCCTTATGTGCGAGGACGAGAAGCAGAAGCCCCCAGCAGGCATAAAAAGCGATACAGCAGATAATCAGGGGATGATTAAGTTTTTGAAATCTGACTGCGGCGTAAAAAAGAAGCGTCGTATCGACAGCCACAGGCCATAAAAAATAAGTCATCATCCAGCGGATAATGTTTTGCTGAGTTTTGTATGCCTTAACGGCTTCTTCGGAACTGGCGTACAAATAAGCGTGCTGCTTTTCATATACGTCGATTACCGGGTAGGCGCTTTGCGCGGGGTGTATCCCGTACTGGTGCCGGAACAGGCTTACAGCCTCTTCAATCATTTTTTTATTCATAATCCTAAAATTTAATAATTAAACAACATAATCGAATTTGGGCGTTATCATAATTCCGTTGTCAGAAAAATCAAGAAATTTTGCGGAAGGAAGGGTAAAATCGGAGATTTTTGTGAAGAAGATGCAGGGGGGATGGCTAGCAGCCGGGGAGGGGAAATAAAAGTACCCGTAAAAAAACGGCGCATTATTTTATAATCTGCTGGACAATGGAGTGCGGGCTTTTTAGACTGAGGGCAATTACATATTAATATTATATCATTATGGAAACAATTGTTATGAGGATTTTAATCTGGGCCGTTTTCGGCGTTGTAAGCTGTCTTTTTTCCGGTTGTTCGCTGGTTACCTGTGCGGCGGGCGGCGGATTTAATTTTTCCAGTTCGCCTTATTCAAGCTGGGAATCGTTTAAGCATGAGGGAGAGAGGTTTTTAATCAGCCCGCACGGAAAAAACGAGTACTACATCAGAAAGTATGACTGTTTTCTGTGGGGGAGCGTCGACCATCCGGTTAAGATGATGATCGGGTCCTTCTTTTTGCAGTACAAGGGATTTCCGTATTTCAGCATTTACCATAAGGGCGAGACACAGCTCTTGGATGTGCGGGAAAATCCCGAACGGCGCTTTGATGCCGATGGATACGGCGTCCGGGTGCAGATACGCTATCGGGACGGGCGGAATGCGTTTGTGACGGTTACAAATCCGCGGGGAGACGCCAGACGGTTCGAAATGCTGCTGCAGGACTGAGCGGCTGCGGCGGACTGAACGACTGCTGCGGGACTGAACAGTTGCAGCGGGATTGAACGACTGTGGCGGACTGAACGGCTGCTGCGGGACTGAATGACTGCTGCGGGACTAACGACTGCGGCAGGATTGAACAGTTGCAGCGGGACTGAACGGCGGCCGGAAAACGGCTTTCGGCGCGGTGGGCGTTGGAAACAAAAAACAGCCCCTTTTAGGGGCTGTTTTTTGTAAAATGTCTGCCTTTCGAAGTATCTCGAGATACGGTGCACAACGGCGGCATTCAGGAAATTTTTTCCGGAATTAACATTAAGACGAGAGCGAGAATGAAGCAACAGACCAGCCACGGCCCGGTAATCTTTCCGGCGCCTTCTTCCGAACGGTCAGTTGCAATGTAGTACTCCGGGTTTTTGCGGTATTTTCGGTTTTCGCTGATTAAATCGGCGATAAGCAAAACGATGCCCAATACCAGAGAGGCACCGGCCCAAACCATAATTTTTGTTTCCAGGGACATAGTAATTTACTTTTGGTATAACATAATGATTGTTTGATGCGCGAATTATAATGCCGCCGTGGCAGAAGTCAAGCTTTTTTGGGGAACGGGTGCAGCGGGAGGCCGGGAAGGAAAGAAATGCGGGAGAGCATTGTGTCCGGCGGAAACAGAACGGCGAAGGCCGGGCAGAGGGAAAAGAAAAGTGTACAATCGTGCGGCAGGCATTGAAATTTTAAATTACGGGATTACAAGGTTGGGGAATTGGCGCGGTGCGGGCGGTATGAGACAGCGGCACGGCGGGGAAAATCCGGGCGGCGATAAGGTTCGGAAAATCCGGATGGCGATACGGCGTGGAAAATCCGGACGGCGGTGCTGCTTGAAACCGGAAAAGGGAAGGAAAAGGTCATGAAGAAAAGTCTGGTTGTTCTGGCGTTCGGGACGCTGGGGCTGGGTATTGCCGAGTTCGGCATGATGAGCATTTTGTCGGCGGCGGCCGAGGGGCTGGGAATTTCGATTGCAAAGGCGGGGCATTTGATATCCGCTTATGCGCTGGGCGTTTGTTTCGGTGCGGTGGCGTTGGTTTTTCTCTCGCGGGGGAAGCCGCTGAAGACACTGCTGATTGCGTTGATGGCGGTGATGTGCGCAGGCAACCTGCTGGCGGTGTTTGCGCCAAATTATGAACTCATGATGATGGCGCGGTTTATCTCCGGGCTGCCGCACGGCGGATATTTCGGCGTGGCAGGGATTGCGGCGAAGAAGCTGGCGGCACGGGGCAAAGAGGTTGAGGCGGTATCGGTTATGATTTCAGGCATGACGGTGGCGAACTTGCTGGGAATACCGATGGCATCGTATCTGACGCATATTATGAGCTGGCATATGTTGTTTGCGGTGGTGGCCGCGTGGGGGCTGTTTACGATTTATGCCATTCGGGAATGGGTACCCGATATTGCACCGCTGCCGGCGACGAACTTTCGGGCGCAGTTTGCGTTTCTGCAAAAGCCGCAGCCGTGGCTTCTGCTGGCGACGATTATGCTCGGCAACGGCGGGCTGTTCTGCTGGTACAGCTATATTAACCCGATTATGGTGGAAACGGCCGGATTTCCGTTTTATTATATGGCGGGAATTATGATGCTGGCAGGGCTGGGGATGGTGTTCGGCAATTTTGTCAGCGGGAGGCTGTCGCTCAGAGTGCCGGCGGTGGAACTGACGATGGCGATGATTGGGCTGATGTTTCTGGCTTCGGCCGGCATTCTGCTGCTGGCACCGCAGCCGTATGTTGCGCTGGCGCTGATGTTTTTTGGGGTATTCGGCCTGTTCGGCGTTTCCAGCCCGGAGCAGTCGCTGATTATCGATACGGCAAAGGGCGGCGAAATCCTCGGCGCTTCCGGTGCGCAGGTGGCATTTAACCTCGGCAATGCGCTCGGGGCTTATTTCGGCGGTCTGCCGATTGCCGCGGGATATGCGGTGCAGACGTCGGCAGCGCCGGGTACGGCCTTATGCCTGCTGGGGCTGGCTACGGCTTATTATTTCGGCAAAGGGTATCGGCGGGCACAGGCGGCAGCGGCGGAAAACGGGAGCAAAACGGGGAAACAGGAATTGCGGACGAAAAACGGGGAAGAGTGAAAAAATGCAAGCGAAAAATATTTTTGCACTTTTATTGCCAAAAGTCTTGATTTTGATTTACGGACTTCCTAATTCAGAATCAGAACGTGGTACATATGCAAGCCGCCGATGAAACCGGAACCGCGGGAGATGTTTCCGAGCGGGGATGCGCAGAGCGGCTGATGCAGACACGAACAGATTTTGGAGGATAAAATGACTGATACAAATATGACACGCAAAGACAACAATCACGGAATGCCTACGCATTACGGTTATAGAAACAAAGACTTTAACGATATGGTCAACAGCTTTTTCAATAACTGGCTGGACTTTCCGTACGAAAATACCGCAATGAAGGCGGCCGAGCCGAAGCTGGAAGTCAGCGAGGACGAAAATGAAGTCAAAGTTGCGGCTGAATTGCCGGGAATGAGCGAGAAGGATGTTGATTTGGAGATTTCTGCCGACGGGTACCTGACAATTTCGGGCGAGAAAAAGCAGGAGCGCAAAGAACATGGCAAGGGAAGCTATTTTTCGGAATTTTCTTACGGGTCGTTCAAACGGACGGTGGCTCTGCCGTGGGATTTGCGGTTTGACGACGCAACGGCCGAATTTAACAACGGTGTGCTGAATGTCGTTATTCCGAAGTCGCAGGATGAGAAGGGCAAAAAGCGTAAAATTGAAATTACGCGCAAATGAGCCTGTAAGCGTCGGGGCATTTTGCCCGGCGCACTGCCGGGACGAAATTTTGTAAGCTGCTAATGGACAGAAGGGGCGGTGCAATGCCGCCCTTTTTGTATGTCTGCACATCGGTTTGGGCGGACGGGAAAAGACTTTTGCCGCGGGCTTTAAACACGGGCGGCGGGCAGTTATATAATCAGGCAGCAGCGAAACAACCGGACAGAAAGGAGGCAGATGATGAAAGCCGGACCACGGATTAAAGTTACCAAAGACGGACCATATGAAGTTCATAATATCGACCGTATTATGCGTTATCAGATTATTCCCGACGACGAGGGGGCAAGCGAGGAATACAGGGCAGACAGAAAGTACGATGTTGCGCAGAACCCGGTTTACGTCTGCCGCTGCGGGCGGACGCACCGCGCACCGTTTTGCGACGGTTCACATGCGGCGGCGGGCTGGGACGGCGAAGAAAGTGCCGGTTTTGCGCCGCTGGAAGACGGAGCGGAATATTTTGAAGGGCCAAACCTGCGGCTGGCGGATAATCCGAAGTTCTGCGCGTATGCACGGTTTTGCGACGCAAAAGGGCGGGTGTGGAACCTTATTAATGCGGGAAACGACCGTGCGGACAAGCAGGCTATCCGCGAGGCGATGCTTTGCCCGGCGGGCAGGCTGGTAATGTACGATAAGGAAAGCGGCGAGGCATATGAACCCGAATATGAGCCTGAGGTGGCGGTGCTGGAAGATCCGGTTATTGAGGCGAGCGGGCCGGTTTTTGTCAAAGGCGGCATCGAAGTAGAGAGTGCTTCCGGACGCAGCTATGAAGTGCGCAACCGGCAGACGCTGTGCCGTTGCGGGCGTTCGCACAACAAGCCGTTTTGCGACGGTTCACACGCGGCGCAGCCGGTGTTTAAGGCTGCCGGCGAAGGGGAGAACAGCGAAGCTTAGCGTCCCAGAGTTCGTTTTCTGAGAGAAGCAACTATTGCCGCGTTTGCCTCTGAGGAATTGGCGCCGGTATTGCGGGCGGCAGCGTTTGGAATGGTGTCATGAGCGACGGTATCGGCGGTGTGTACGGTGTCGTGAGTGGCTGTGTCGGCGGCGCTTGCGGAGATGCCGTGTGTGGCAGAACTTGCGGCAGCGTTTGGAAAGGCCGTATCGGCGGCGCGGGGAGCGGTGGCATTTTGTGCGGGATTTCTGCCGTTATTCATCTCATCTGCCGGGCGGTTGAAAGCTTTGTCAAAATCTTCGTGCATTTCCTGTTTCAGCCGTTCCCTCTCCAGCTTATGAAGAGTGGCAATATCTAATTGGCGGACGTTTGCGGTGTAACGGTTGTTTTCTTCAGTCGGGGCGTAGTAATGTCCTCTGATTATGGCATAGTATCCGGCATCGCTTAATTTTTTTTCTTCGCGCCCCAAAATACTCTCGCTGTCTTCTTTCCAGCGGGCTTCCGTATCTTTCAGGAAGGTGGGACAAGCTGTGCCAAAATTTTCTCTTACATATTGCTGTGCACTTTCGTAGTCTTCGTTTTCATAAACGAGAGGGCGGTCTTCTTTTTTCAGAGTGAATTTTGAGGCGTAGCGTTCATAAAACCCCGGAAGGATTTTGTCCGCTTCTTCCTGTTTTTGCTGCGCGCATAAAACGGCGAGCTTGTCGGTCAGGCCGACGACGTTGTTATGAACCGCAAGGGATTGATAATCTTTCAGCGACAATATGCCCGCCTGTGCTTTGGGATACCACATGTTATCGTTTTCAACAGGATTGAACGGGTCTTTCCGGTTGCGGTTAATATTGTGTAAAGCCGTTTTGGGTATAATCAGGTGCATTGTCGGCGGCCGGATTGTTTTGTTTTCAACTTTCAAATCATTGAGTGGGCATCCGTCATAAAAAGCAACAGGAGCTACGACCTCCCGGTATTCAGCGAGGGCTTCCTCCGGCGTTTGGGGATTGTTGGCGGTATCAGGCATGCACGTTCTCCGTTTGTTGTTTATCAATAAAGAAATTATATCATAATGCAGGCAAAAAAGCAACAGCTTTACGGAAAATGACAAAAAGCGGCGGTTATGCGGCGATTATGCGGCTGTGATGTCGGCGATTATGCGGCTGTGATGTCGGCGGTTGTCAGCGGAATGACGGTTTTGAGCGCGGGGAGCGGCAGTTCAACCTGATAGCCAATCATGCCGGCGCTGAAAATTATGGTGGGAAATCCGGCAGCGGTCTGGTCGACAACGGTCGGAAACTGCTTTTTCATGCCAATCGGCGAGCAGCCGCCGTGAACATAGCCGGTTAAGGGGAGAAGGTCTTTCTGTTTCAGCATTTCTACCGATTTTTCATTGACGGTGCGGGCGGCTTTTTTGAGGTCCAGTTCCGCGGCAACAGGCAGCATAAAAACGTAATGGGTGCCGGATTTGCCGGCAGTTACCAATGTTTTGAACACCTGTGCCGGATTTTGCCCGAGGGCGGCGGCGACTTCGGTGCCGGAAACGGCTCCGGTGGCGGCATAGCAATAGGTCTTGTAGGCAATTTTGTGTTTGTCGAGAATACGCATGGCGTTGGTTTTGACATTTGACATAGCGGCAATTTTCCTTACAGCATTATTTCTTGCAGCATTATCAGGCTGCCGGTTATGTATAAAACGGGCGGCAGTATTTGTAAAGCGAAATCTGTACCGTATATTTACGGGGTGCGTGTTTGCCGTAAAAGAAAAGCCCTTGCGCGGGGCAGGGGCTTTTCAGAGAGTTGGCAGCAGCAGGGGCTACAGCACGATATTGCCAAAGCGGGTCTTGAAAATCTGCAGGGCTTTGGCCGAAAGCTCGTGAATCTTGTTATAAAAAACAATCAGGGCGAGGTCGGCGTTTTCTACAAATTCCGGTTCGACATCTTCGTCAAAACGGTTTTCAGAGATAAATCCCTTTAAGAAGCAGGCGTCTCCCAGACAAATAAGCTCAACCTGTTCGGCCGGGGTTAACACACTTCTTGACAATGACTGCGCAGCGGCAACGGTATAGTCCTGGCTGCATAAAACAACATTTTCCATAAAAATATAATAAATTTAATAAAACATTCTTTAATATAGCGCAAAATAAGCAATGAGGCAAGCAAAAAATGCGTGAAGGGCAATTTTTTTTTGCAAAAAGGTATGGATTTTGCAAAAGGGGACGGTATTAACAAGGGGGAGGGGGACGGCGTTTGCGGAATGAGCTTCGGCGTTTGCAGAATGGGAGACGGCGTTTGGCGCAGGCAGGAAGCGGCGGGCGCAACCGGAGCATTTTGTGAAAAAAAGGCTTGCAATTTAAAAAAATCAGGGTATAGTCGGCGTTGTCCTTGCCGTGGACGGCTGTCTGCGGCTATACATTAATTTTGTTGAGAATCCACAAGGAGATTTTATTTATGACTAAATACGAAGGTATGTTAATTGCCCGTCAGGATCTCGGCCAGTCTCAGGTTAACGACATTGTTGCGTCTTTGTCCGAAGCCATCAAGAAAGAAGGCGGAGAAGTTGTCAGCGTTGACAACTGGGGGCTGAAGAACCTGGCTTACCGCATTAAAAAGAACCGCAAGGGCTACTATGTTGTTTTGAACATTTCCGCTCCGGCAAACGCAATTTTCGAATATGAGCGTCTGGCCCGCCTGAACGAAGACATTATTCGTTTCATGACGGTCAAAGTTGAAGAATTCAGCAGCAAAAAAGAAGAAAAAGCCGCTGAAGAACAGGCTTAAGATTAGGAGTATGGAATAATGGCAAACAAAGGATTTTTTAAGAGAAAGAATTTCAGCGACAATCCGGATTTCGTGATTGATTACAAAGACACCAAGTTTCTTTCCCGCTATATTTCGGAAAAAGGCAAAATTATGCCGAGCCGCATTACGAACGTAACCGCAAAAACCCAGAGGGAAATTGCCCGCGCTATCAAACGCGCCCGCTATGTTGCCCTCCTGCCGTATGTTGCTAACTAAGGAGACAAAAACAATGGAAATCATTCTTTTGGAACATGTCGAAAAATTAGGCAAAATGGGCGATAAGGTTCACGTTAAGAGCGGATATGCCCGTAACTATCTGCTGCCGCAGAACAAAGCTTTGCGCGCGACGGAGGCAAACGTTGCTTATTTTGAAAAGCAGCGTGCGGAATTGGAAGCCCGCAACAAGGCTCTGTTTGAAGAAGCAACCAAGAAAGCCGAAGAACTGAAGGGCTTTTCCGTGGTTGTTATCCGCCAGGCGGCCGAAACCGGCCAGCTGTACGGTTCGGTTACCATCCGTGATATCGCTCATGCGATTAACGAGGCCGGGGTTGAATTGGAACGCCGTTTCGTTTCGCTGGACAAGCCGATTAAATATCTGGGCGTTTATCAGGTTAAACTGAGCCTGCATCCGGAAGTTTCGCAGACGATTTTGGTTAACGTTGCCAGAACCGCCGACGAAGCGAAGAAACAGGAAAAGGCTTACAGCAACGAGACCGCAGAAGCAGCGGCTCCGGTTGTTGAAGCGCCGGTTGCAGAAGCAGCCAACTAAGAAAAATCGCAAGAAGAGGCTTAGAAGAGGGGTGCATCAGCGCCCCTTTTTATGTAGACATTTGTGTAGACAGAGGGACGGATTTGCGTGGAGAGAGGGCTGATTTGTATGGAGAGGAGCCGAGCAAGGCAGGGTATGGCTGAGCGCGGCAGGATGCGGCGGATAAGGTCAGCGGAATCTTTTCGGTGAGCGGTCAACTTCCAGCGTGATGTATTCAGGCGGGATGCAGCCGTTGGCCAATACCAGAAAATAATGTTTTATCGCAGCCCATGGCGAATAAGGAAGGTATTCGTCTTTTTCGCACAGGTGCCAGTCGACAGGGTCGTCGGCGGCGGCAGCTTTTATTTCAGCAATGCCGCTTACGGGGAAAATGTTTTCAAAATCGGGATTGTCCAGAATGGTCCGGCGCAGGTCTTTGGCATAGATTGCCTCGACAATGCCGTCTTTGAGGAGCTGTTCCAAGTTAACGGATATGATGTCGGCGCAATGTACCAGCGTGTTCAGATAAGGGTGCCGGAAGGTGTCGGACGGAGCGGTTTCGGTCAGGGCACAAACGGAGCGCAGCCGGCCGGGGAACGTATTTTCAAGATACTGCATAATGCCGGCAGGGTCTTCCGTCCCGGCTGAATGCGCATGTACTTTCAGACGGCCGGAAAAGTTTTCATCGCGGGGAAGCGCGGCGAGCGATTTGTATCCTTCGGCTTTGATTTTATCGTATTGGTAGGTATAGATATACATCTTCATAGCAGGCGCTTTCACAATCAAGAACGGAACCTGAACTTAATTGTAGCAAACCGGGGCGGAATTGTCAACAGTAGCGAAAGGGCGATAAGTATAGGTGATGGCAGCAGCCGAGAGATGGAGAAAGCGGCGGTTTCGGGATGGTGAACGCGGCAACCGAGAGATGGCGAAAACGGCGGTTGCGAGATGGCGAAAGCGGCTAAAAAAATATTGACATTTTGTCTAATTGTGCTTAAAATGCAACCCAATTACTAATTACTTAAATATTTTTATTTATGAAACTCAGATTTATTATTATTTTGGGCTTGCTGCTTCTGGCATGGAACAGCTGCCGCCATAATGAAACGAAAGCGCCCCTGGCGAAAGAAGCGTACGGATATGCCCGGCTTGACACGCTGAAACAATTGCTGACAATTAATGACGAAACGGCGAAAGATACGGCTGATGCCGTGAAAACGTACATAACGACGTATGCCGATTTTGGCGTTGGCAATGAAAAAATCGATTTGCGCGAAAAAGTTTACGTCTATGCCCGAGAAAGCACGGTCGAGCTTGTCAGCCATATGGATACTGACCGGCTGGCGGGATTGCTTCACGGCGCGGACAAACTGGCTTTGCATAATCTGCCGCGTTCGTCGATGACGTATCTGGTGCCGGGGCTGGCAGCGATTTTGCTGCTACTTTATTATATCGGTTATAGGATGGTACTGAATATGCGCATGTCGGGCTGGCTTTTGCTGCGGACGGTGTGGGGCTTTTCGGTTTTAATGCTTGTTCTGATGATTATCGGCCTGTTTGCCAAATGGCCCGTATTAGGCCGGGAGACAATTCCGGTTAAGGCGGAGCAAATGAATGGCGTCATTTCCGGTACGGCTGTCAGTACAGATATACTGACAGGAAAACCGATTGGCTCATTGTCTGAGAAGACGGCCTACCTCTGGGAAGGACAGTATATCTATGCTTCCGGCGAGATTTCGTACGGCGAGCTGGGGTTTTTGCGCGATGCATACAATGAAATGACCGCTACTTTGCGCCGGTTGGTTTGGATTATCGGGTGCTTCTTTCTGTTTCTCGGGATGAGGATTGTTTCCGCCTGGGCGCTGCAACGCATTGAAAGTCTGACAAAGATAATGCATCTCGGGATGATGATGGCATTTTGCGGCGGAGCTGCGGCAGAACTGCAAAAATGCCGGGCGGCGGCAGGATGCTGCAAAGGCTGTGAAAACGATTCTTGCGGCGGACATTGCGCCGGGGGAGAAAACTGCTCCGGGTGCACGTGCAATGCTGGGAATGAAAACGGTACCGGCGATGAAAACGGTGTCTGCCGTGATGCAGCCGACGAAGGCTGTTCCCACAACGATACGGATGATGAAAGCAGTTCCAGCGGCAATGCGGATTACGAAGACAGTCCCCGCAAAATTACTGCGGCCGGGGAGAACAATCGTCCGGCCAAATAGTTATTATGCTGTATTGTGCTGCAAAACGGAAAGGGTACCTTCGGGTACCCTTTTTGCGTTTAAAGTTTGTTTTGTCCGAGTGATTGTGCGTTGGTTAAAAACAGTTTTACTGGTCGAGGAATGACCGCAGTTTTTTGCTCCGGCTCGGGTGTTTGAGCTTGCGCAGCGCTTTGGCCTCAATCTGGCGGATACGCTCGCGGGTTACGTTAAACTGCTGTCCGACCTCTTCCAGTGTGTGGTCGGTGTTCATACCGATACCGAAACGCATACGCAGGACGCGTTCTTCACGCGGGGTCAGCGATGACAGAATGCGGGTGCAGGTTTCCTTCAAATTCGAATGAATGGCGGAATCTATCGGCTGCAGCGCATTTTCGTCGGCAATGAAATCGCCCAGAGAGGAATCTTCCTCGTCGCCGACCGGGGCTTCAAGGCTGACCGGCTCTTTGGCAATCTTCATCACCTTGCGGATTTTGTCAACCGGCATGGACAGGCGTTTGGCCAGTTCCTCTGGTATCGGCTCGCGGCCCATTTCCAGCATCATCTGGCGCGAGGTGCGCACGAGCTTGTTGATGGTTTCTATCATGTGAACCGGAATGCGGATGGTGCGTGCCTGGTCGGCGATGGAACGCGTAATCGCCTGGCGTATCCACCATGTCGCATAGGTCGAGAATTTGTAGCCGCGGCGGTATTCAAACTTGTCTACCGCCTTCATCAGGCCGATGTTGCCTTCCTGAATCAGGTCAAGGAACTGCATGCCGCGGTTGGTGTATTTTTTGGAAATGGAGATAACCAGACGCAGGTTGGCTTCAATCATTTCCTTTTTGGCGCGTTCGGCTTCGCGTTCGCCGCGCTTAATCGTATCTACCATTTTGCGGTATTCGGAAATCGGCAGGCCGCATTCTTTGCTCATTTCGGCCAGAGAATTGCGGAGTTCGGTGATTTCGGCACGGTTGTCGTTAATAAAATTCTGCCAGTGCTTGTCTTTCTTTTCCGCCATTTTTTCAACCCAATGCGGGTCGAGTTCGGAACGCTGGTAGGCTTCAAGAAAGTCTTCGCGTTTAACGCGGGCGTTTAGAGCGAGGCGCATCAGCTTGCCTTCGACGCCCATCAGGCGGCGGTTCAGCTCGTTCAGCTGTTCGACCAGCTCTTCGACGCGGGCAGAGTTAAGATGGATTGAGCTCATCAACTCAATCAGTTCCTTTTTGATGTTGATATATTTCTTTTCCAGCGAGGTCTGCGCCTTGCGTCCGGCCAGAATGGCCTTCATGCGCTGCGCCTGAATGCGGCTCAGCTCGTCATAATAGCTGGAGATTTTGTTTAAGATGTCCAGCACGGGCTCAAACAGCGCTGCTTCCATGGCGCTGATGGAAGTAGTGCTGTGTCCGCCTTCTTCATCCTCGTCGTCGAGTTCGCCGTCGGTTTCGCCGTCCATCTCGCCGGTGTCTTCAACATCTTCTTCTTCGGGCTCATCGTCGACCGTGCCGTCAAATTCGATATCGGTTTCCAAATCGTCGTCGATTTCGTCAAGGTTTTTGCTTTCCAGCTCCTTGGTAACCTGTTCAAGGTCGTCGTCAACCGGCGCGGCATCGTCGTCATAGACAATTGCTTCGGAATCAACGCCGTACATCATTTCAAGGTCAATAATGTTGCGCAGCTGCATGGTGCCGGCGACCAGTTCGTCGCGCCATTTGGAAATGGCTTTCAGCGTCATCGGGTTTTCGCAGAGACCGCCAATCATCACGGTTTTTCCGGCTTCGATGCGTTTGGCGATGGCAATTTCGCCTTCGCGCGACAGAAGCTCGACGGTGCCCATTTCCTTCAGGTACATCCGCACCGGGTCGTCCGAGCGCATCAGGTCTTTCGCGTCCAGATTGCCGACGGCGTCATCGTCTTCCAGCACGTCGTTTTCCGGTTCGTTTTCCGTCTCGCCGCCTTCGTCGTCAAAATCTTCGGTTTCGTCAGCCGAGATGATGCTGATTTCCATATCGGAAATTGCAGCCATAATGTCTTCTATCTGGTCGGAGGTTTCTTTTTCGGACGGAAGCGCCTGATTAAGCTCTTCAATTGTGATGTAGCCCAGCTCTTTGCCTTTGGCAATCAGCTTCTTCAGAGCGCTGCCGAATGAATCCAAGAGGGGGGCATCAGACGTTTTGTAATCTTCGTTATCTGTATCTGACATGTCGTTCCTTAAAATCGATTTTAAATTGCCTTTTATACGTAGTATAAACCGGCAAAAAATTGCAAGCGCTTAAAGAGATAATCTGCCGAATCGCGTTTGTCAAGTGTTAAATCCGCAAAATCCCGATTTTTTTTGCAGCAAAAAGGGGAGATAATACGAAAAGCTGCGGTGAGGGGCAGATATGGCGAGAAAGGTGCGAAGAAGATGCCGGGGCGAGAGGCGCGGAAAAGATGTCGGGGCTAGATAGGCGCGAAGAAGATGCCGATGCAGGGGCCGGAGACAGCAGCAAGAGTACCGGCGGCGGGGCAAAAAGGTGTTGAGAAAAAAGGTACCTTATTTTTCCACAATATGCAATAAAAAAATTTTCAATATATACAATCATATAGCTTTATATCTTTTTGCTTATATCAGAGGTACAATTTTATTCATCAAGATAGTTTTTTTGATAGTTCAGTTTAACCCAAAAGGTCTAAAATTTAGGAGAACCGTTATGAATACAGCAACAGAAAGAATTATGAAAACAAAAGAAAAAATTGCAAAACTGAAGGAGCAAATCAGAAGAAAAGCGGCAACGGCCGGAATTATTTTGGCGACGTCAGTAACGATGGCGTCGTGTTCGCCGAAACAGGCTCAGCAATCGGAAGAAAACACGGACAAACAAGAGCAGCTTTCCGCGCAGGGAGAACAAAAGCACGATGAAACAACGGCGTCTTTTGAGGATGCTCGCCGGCGGGAAGCTGAGTGGGCGCAGCAGGTGGAAAAATATAGGCAGATGATTGCCGACGGGGCGGATTTGGACAAACGCAATTCGCGGCAGTATGGAAAGTCTGTGTTGTTTGAAGCCGTTGAGTGGGACAATATCAAAGGAGCAGAGCTTTTGCTCAAAGCCGGAGCCAATCCAAATCTCAATATGGAAGGGGAACAAGGAGAAACGCCGGTGTTTTATGCCACATCGCTTGAGATGGTCAAACTTTTGGAAAAATACGGCGCAGACCTTAATTATAAAAACAAGGACGGCAAACAGCCTCTGTTTGAGCTAAGCGGAATGGGGGTAAGCGATGATGGAAAATGGTGGAATGAGGATATTGCAACTTATTTGATAGAAAAAGGCAACAGTATCAGTAATTTGGAAGGTACGTATGGTCGTTTTACTCCTGAGCAATTTAAGTTCTATCAAGATAAGGGGGTAAAGCTGGATATGCAGGAGATGCTGGTATTGACGATGAATGCGAATAATCCTGAGATGATGCGTTTGGTGCTTGCCAACGGCGGCAAAAAGTATGTCAACAGCATATATCCCGACGGATCGTCGACCCCGCTGCTGGATGCGACAATGGGCGCAGCAAGAATGAGCGGTGATGAGTTGGAAAAAAGTCATGAGATTATCCGCCTGCTGATTGATAACGGTGCCGATATTTACAAAAAAAGTGATTTCGGAACTCCGCTTGAAATAGCACATGAGATGCAAGATGAGAAACTGGCTGAGTTTTTGCAGAAATGTACAGTTGAACGGACGGCAAAAACACAAGCCATGCAGGCGGCTAGGGCCAGATAGGCTCAGAGGTTAGTTTTTTTTTATATTTCCGAGACTGCGGCGGCTTGGCGGCTGCCGCGGTTTTTTCAGGCTGTTTGGGTTGGCCGGCCGTGATTGAGATTATCCGGTGGTGAGTCTGTTTGTGCAAAGAAGAGGAGGGGGAGCCGGTTTTATTTATGTTGACAGCGGGAATTCGTGCTTGACAGCGGGGGCTGCGGCACGATATTCTGACGGCAATACGGGAGCTTGGCCGGAATGGCGGCAGGCTTTCAGGCAAAGCGGAGTACGGCAGCAAAAACATGATGTGGTCAAAGGCAGAACTGGAAAATCTGGCGCTCGGCGGGGCGGAAGTAGCGGCCGAACGGGTGATGAAACATTTGTCGCGCCCGGAAAACGCGGATATTTTTGCGGCCGAGAACTTTTCGTATTTGTGGGGAGCGCTCGGGGTTGCCGGCCTTAGAGGAACAGATGCCGCGGCCCGGCGGAAAATCTGGCAGGTGCTGAAAGAAAACGGCGTGCCGGACGCGTTTGAAAAAGGAATACTCGGAGATTTTACGCGGGAACTGGCGGCGCGGCATAAAGACAACCGGCTGCGGGCATGGCACGGGCTTGATAATTTTCAGGCCGGAATTAAGTTTCAGAAAACGATACTGGAAAAATTGGCAAAATATGATAAAGAACTTGAAGAAGATGTTTTACCATATTGTTTTGATTATAAAAAACTGATTGATGAACTGAACGTTAAAGAATTGGGCGGCCGGCTGAAAGCCTATTTGGAACGGTTACGCGGGCAGGGGGCGGCCTGCGGGATTTCGGGCGACGCGGTAACGGCTGTTTACGAAAAGCGGGCGGCGCTGCGCCGGCTGTGCGATGTGGCGGCTTATACGCAGCGGCGGTTAAGCGAAGCCGAAAAAGACTATTTGTTCCGCTATCTGCGTGAGGCAGCGGCTGACGGCTTTGCGCCGCAGAGCATCGGGCTGGACGATACGGTTTTGGCCAGGCTGGCGGCGGACGACGCTTTGAACGGGCTTTCCGAACTTGAGGCGGCACCGCTTTTGGCACGCAATGCGGAAATCGGAGAATTTGCGGCGGGGCTGGAAGAGGAAACCGGCTTTTGCGAGGAAACGGCAGCGAAACTTATTCGGCATGAACCGGGAAAAATACGCCCGCTGACGGAAAGGTGCCTGCATCTGATTGAAACCGGGGCGGCGCCGAAAGGCGTGGTGTTTGCGCTGGCGCTGCTGGAACTTAATCAGGTCAAGTCGGCGGTGCGGATTTTGCTGGAGTTGGCTAAAAAAGGGCGGGCGACGGAGATGTGCGGCTTTTTGCACCGGTTGCTGCCTAAAGCCAAGGGAGCGGAAACGCTGATTGCGGATATGGTGCGGATTAATCTGCAAAATCTGCCCGAATTGCCGGCGAAAGGGGTTACGGCGTCGGAACATGCTGCTTTTCGCCATTATGCGGCGCAGCGGGTATTGTGTGCGGCGCGGGATTTTGCCGAAACTGGATGCGCGGTGCAGGCAGCGGTTTTGCTCAAATTTCTCGTTCAGGAAGGCTGGCTGGCTCCGGACAATGAATGCGGCGTCGGGAACGGCGGAACGCAAAGCCTGATGCGGGAGTTTATTGTTTTGGCGAATACGCTTGCGGCGGCGGACAGCCGGCTGGCGGCGGAGATGGCCGCTTTGGCAGAAAAAATGAAACTGAATGTTTACCGAAATACCGACGGTGTGTTTATCGGGACGGCCGATGATAATCCGCTGACGTCGGCGCGGCGGCGGCTGGAACGGGCGGTTTTGGGCGCAACGACGATTGACCTGAGTGCGGCAACGGCAAAAATGCAGGGGCTGGAAAAGGCGACATACGGCGTTTATCAGAGCTTAAAGGAGGTACTGGCGGCGAAAAGCGCAGCTTTGAAAACTGTGTCAGCCGGTAAAATGGTAACGGAAGAAATATCCGCTGCGGAAGAAGAAAAAGATGAGCCCAGAAAAATGCCTGAACAGGGAGAAAAAGCAGCGGCTGTTGTGCCATCGGAGGTTTTGTCTGTGCCCGAAACTCCTGTAACGGTGTCATCGGAAGCTTTGATTGCAGAACCGGAAGCCCCGATAGCAGAGCCTGAAACCCCGATGATAGAGCCGGGAGTTCCGATGACAGAACCGGAAGCTCCGATGGCAGAGCCGGAAGCCTCGATGGCAGAGCCTGAAGCCCCGATGGCAGAGCCTGAAGCCCCGATGGCAGAGCCTGAAACCCCGATGGCAGAGCCTGAAACCCCGATGGCAGAACCGGAAGCCCCGATAGCAGAGCCTGAAGCCCCGATTGCAGAACCGGAAGTTTCGGAATTTTCTGCAAAAACACCGGAACAGCCTGCGGCGATATCTGAACTTTCCGCAATTGAGGAATGGGACGATGAAGGGGAAGAAGCTGCGGTAGGCAGGGCAGACGATGCGTCGGCGGACGATAAGAAAATAAACATAAGCAGTATTTTGAATATCTCGCCCAAAGAGATAGACAGGCATTTTGAGCGGATTAAGAATATTACGACAGCTGCGGTGAAACGGGCGGAAGAGCAGGCAGCACAAATTAAACGCAGGGTGGAAAGTGCGGATTTGGCGAATTCTCCCTCGGTCGGGAAAATCCGGGCATTGGCGCAGAAAATAAAGTTTTTCGGCAAAAAATAACCTGTTTCTTTTCGCAAAGAAACAGGTTTTGTTTTTGAAGCAGGCATTGGGCTTTTTCGCAAAAACCGAATGCCGGAATGTTTTAATAAAACAATTTGTCGTAAGACAAATTAAAAAAGCAAATTTAGATTTATATAGATTTAAGTGCGTTCTTTTTAAGCAGAGCTGCCTATTTTCACAAACGAACAGCCCTTATCTATGACTAAAGAAGTTGTATCCGCTAAGTTATAGTATCTGACAAAGTAATATTTTTCTAAAAAGCCCTTCCGGTTTTCACAAAGGGGAAGGGGACGCCTGCGTTGCTTTCGCCTATAGCATTGCTTTCATAGTATTGCGTTTGCTGAAAACAAAGGCAGACTATTTTTGAGAGAATTTGAAAAAAATATCAGAATTGTAATTAAGTGGGAGAACATATAGCATTACGGAAATTCTTTGTCAAGACAAATATCAAAAAAATCTGACGGGAGGAAACGGCAGGGAGAGGGAATAAGACGGAAAGTCTGTGCAAGCGGGCAGGCCGGGGCAACGGAAATAAGACGGAAAGTCTGTGCAAGCGGGCAGGCCGGGGCAACGGAAATAAAACGGAAAGTCTGTGCGAACGGGCAGGTCTGGGGCAGGAAACGGCCAAAGAAAAACGCCGGAAACCGGAGGTATCGCGAAACAATTAGGTCAGTCTTCGGGTTCAGCCGCGGCGGCGAGGATTTCATCGCGTTCCTTTTTCAGGGCGGACTGGCGGAGGTAGGCTTCTTCGGTAAAATTTTTGCAGAGTTCGGCACTGACGTTTTTGATTTCTTCTTCAAGGGAGCGGAGTTTGTCTTCCAGAAGCAGTTTATCGATGTTTTTGCGCAGGTCATTGATGAAAGGGGAGCGTTTTTTGAGCATATCAAGTTCCCAAAGCGAGGCCAGAGGGGCGCCTTCGGGGCGCTGCGCCAGTTGTTGCTGCAGTTCATCGGCAGCAGGGGGCGTTTCGGCTTCGCGGTACAAATCCGCCATGGCGGCGAAAAGGTTTTTCAAGCCGGCATTTCTAATGTCAGAGGAGAGAACCTGTTCTTCATATTCGTCAATCAGTTCGGGGTAGACCAAACCGGCGGCGATGATGAAACGCAGGTTTTTGTCGCACTCGCCGTCGGCGCTCTGGCGCAAGGTTTCCGGTGCGGCGGCAATGCCGTGGCTGAGTGCGGGGCGCAGGGTTCGGGTGTCTGCCCAGCGCGAGGCACCGCGTCCGGAATTGGGGAATGAGCGGGCATCAGGTGATGAAGCAGAGTTGGAGAATGGGCGCCTCCCTGATAACGGGACGGCGTTGAAAGACGGACGGAAGCCTGAGAAAGACGCCGTATCGGGGAATGGGCCGGAGTTAGAGGGCGAGCCGGTATTTGCGAACTGCCGGGGAGCTTGAGACGGGCGGTCCGGCTGCGGTTTTCGGTGTTGCGGCGCGGCCTCGGGCAACGGAATATCGTTCAGATATGCGGGCGGCGTTTCGGGCATTTTTGAGGTTGGGGGAACGGGCATTCTGGGAGCCGGCGGGACGGGTGCGGCGGGCTGCTGCCAAGGCGTCCGGCGGAAGGCTGCGTATATCCGGCTGCGGATTTCCTGCGCATAATAGCTGCGTACGGTAGCATCGCCGATTTTTGCGACTTCGGACAGCAGGGTCTTTTCTATCAATGCCTTTTTTTCAGGTGTGGAACTGTCTTCGTTTTCGGTATATTTACGCCATAAAATATCAATCAGGGGCGAGGTCTTGCGCATCAGGGCGGCAAAACTGTCGTGCCCGTGCGCCTGCAGGTATTCATCGGGATCCTGATTGTCCGGCAGGAAAAGGAATTGCAGCGAATAGCCGGCTTTGAGCATCGGGAGTACCCGGTCAACGGCGCGCATCGCGGCTTTGACGCCCGGGGAATCTCCGTCAAGGCATAAAATGGGTTCGGGGCAGACGCGCCAGGCTTCGGCAATCTGTTCTTCGGTCAGCGCGGTGCCGAGCGGGGCGACGGCATAGCCGAACCCGTAGCGGTCGAGCGCGATGACGTCCATATAGCCTTCGCAAATAATGAGTTTCTTTTCCTTATAGGCAACTTCGCGCGCTTTGTCGAGATTGTACAGGTTGCGGCGTTTGTTGAAAATGGGCGTGTCGGGCGAGTTCAGATATTTGGGTTCGATTTTTTCCATCACGCGGCCGCCGAAAGCGATAATCTTTCCCTGCTTGTTGGTAATCGGGATCATCACGCGGTTGCGGAAAAAGTCGTGCGGGCGGCGGGACGTGTCTTCGGGAATGGCTATCAATCCCAGCTCTTTCATATCTTTTTCGTCTATGCCCTGTGCTTTGAGGTGTGTCATCAGGGCATTGTTGCTGGGGGCAAAGCCCAGGCGGAATTTTTTGAGGGTTTCGGGAGAAAGGCCGCGCTTTTCGGTGAAGTATTTCAGCCCGGCAGCGCCGCCCGGCATCCGCAGTTCTCGTTCAAAAAAGGCGCAGGCGGCTTCCATAATCTCATAGAGGGATTTGCGCTCGTCCTCTTCCTTTTTGTCTTTGGCAGAAAGCTGCGGCATCTGCAGCCCGGCCTGGTGCGCGAGCTTTTGCAGCGCGTCGATGAACGGGAGGCCGTTGGCTTCCATCTCGAACTTGATGATGTCGCCGTGGGCGCCGCAGCCGAAACAGTGATAAAAACCTTTGCTTTCGTTGACGGTAAACGACGGGGTCTTTTCGTTATGAAACGGACAGAGCCCCTGATATTCGCGTCCTTTTTTGGTCAGTTTGACCTTGGCGCCGACAACATCGGCGATGGAAACGCGGGCGCGAAGCTCGTCTATAAAACGCTGTAAATCGTCGTTAGCCATAGTTTGTCCTTGTTACTGTTTGCCGAAGGCAGCGCAGGCAGAAACCGTTAACCGTTGGGGGCAGCCGCTGCTTTCCGGAAGCGGCGGAGGAGAAAAACTCCGGGTCTGCCGCTCTTGCCGGAGACGGCGGGGAAGAGAAAGCCCCGACGGCAGGCCGCCCTTGCCGGAGACGGCGGAGGCGGATACCGCGGCGCACGTTTGCCGGGCGGGGGCGTTTTAGCCGAGCAGGCTCTTAATCATTCCCGAGGCTTTGCCCATATCCAGCTGGCCGGCGTATGCGGCTTTCAGCTCCGCCATGACTTTGCCCATGTCTTTCATGCCGGCGGCGCCGGTTTTGGCGATGGCTGCTTCAATGGCGGCTTTGGTTTCGGCTTCGCTCAGCTGTTTGGGGAGGAAACGTTCAATTACGTTGATTTCGGCCTGTTCCCTGGCGGCGAGTTCGGGGCGTCCGCCTTCGGTGTAAATCTTTATCGATTCATTGCGTTGTTTAATCATTCCCTGCATCATGGACAGCAAATCGGCGTCGGAGGCGCATTCTTTTCCGGCACCGCGGGCGGCGACGTCTTTTTCCTTTTGTCCGGCGATAATCAGGCGGACGGCGGAAACTGTGGCCGTGTCATGGTTTTTCATCGCTTCTTTTAAAGCGTTTTGCAGGTTTTCTCTTAACATGATAAGCTCCTTTGGTTAAAAATGGACGGCATTGCCCGTGTTGCGAAAACGGGAGCCGAGGGTTAATTACAAGTGGCGTCGCATAAAGCGGAAACCGTTGGGCGGCTAATCCTTTGCCGTGGTTCCGACAGCCTGTGCGGCGTTAAGGTTCGGCGAAACCGATATTCAGGCTCAGCGGCGTGCCGGGCGGCGGCGCAGGAAGCACAAATGAGGCTTCGGCGGTTTCGCCGCCTTTGAGCCGGGTGCGGTTTGCCGCAAACGTTTCTGCCGTACCGGCAACGGTTATGCGCGGAACAACGGTCGTATAAACGGAACCGTTTTTGATAACGGCGCGGACGCTGACGGCGGGTTTGCCGTTTTCCGTGGTTTCGGCAACGAAAATCTGTTCAAACTTCAGATACTGCGGATTGTCCAGCCCGGTCAGGCCGATTTTATTGTACCATAATTCGGCAGCCGGGTATAATGCGACGGCTTCCCGACGCAAAAACAGCGCGCACGCGGCCAGAAACAGCAGGCTGAGGAAGGCGCAGGTTTTGCGATATCCCTTAAACGGCTTTGGCGGCGCAAGATGGTCGTCCGGCGTGGCGGTGAGAGGTTCCGGTTCCGATACGGCAGTCAGGCGCGGTTCGGCACGGCCGGAGCCGTATATTCCGCCGGCTGTTTTGGCTGCGAACGGCGTGGCGGCAGTATTTTCGGCTTCGCGTTCCTCCGGCGGATCCATACTGATAGTAAAAGACGTTCCGTAATCGGAAGTCAGGGTAATTTCGCGCTTTTGCCGCGCGGCAGCCAGTACTTCGGCCGAAGACATTGTTTTGGGAGGCTGCGGGAACTCGTCGTCAGCATTCGATGCCGCTCGGGGCGCTTCCTGTGCAACCGCAGCCATCGTATTTTGCGCAGCCATACTCTGAGCAGACGTTGCCTGTCCGGAAGTTTTCATTACCGGGGCAACAAAAGCAGGGTCGCCTTCCGCAGCGAGGATTTCAAATGACGAGGGCGTTTTCTTCCCCGACTTGGTGTCGGCAGGCACAGTGAATTCCTCTTTTTCGGACGGCCAGGGGCGGGCGGGCGGTTCGGAAACGGGGATAGGCTCAATAAAAGGCTCGCTCTCCTTTTCCTCCTCATAGCCCAGAGCGTCGCTCCGCATCGCATGCCAGACGTTGGCGCACGCCTGACAACGGAAATTCCGCCCGGTCTTCCCGATGAGGTCATCCGGTATTTCATAAATGCTGTGGCATTTGGGACAACTTATTAACATTGGCTCTTCCTTTTTTTATTTCCTGTTAGTATATAAAGAAAAATTATTTAATCAAATCTTTTTTGGGGTTATAGGTTAAAAAAGTGTTAAAGCGGCGGACAGTTCAGGACCAGAGGGATAAACGAGGTTAGGAAAGAGGGAAAAATGGAAACAAGGCAGTTTGAACCAATTGTGGAGATGAGAGATGTCGGACTCCGGTACGGAGACAATCCCGAGGTGCTGAAGAACATCAATTTTTCGTTTCGGCGCGGGTCGATGCATTTTCTGACCGGAAAAAGCGGCGCGGGGAAGACGTCGCTGCTTTCGATGCTGTATCTGGCGCAGAGGCCGACAGCGGGAACGCTCAAGGTCTTTGGCAACAACGTGGCTTTGACCGGGCGCGATACGCTGGCTTTTCTGCGGCGGAGAATCGGGGTCGTATTTCAGGATTTCCGCCTGCTGGAGCATTTGAGCGTGTTTGACAACGTGGCTTTGCCGCTCAGAATCCGCGGCATGCGGGAAAAGGAAATCCGCCAGAGGGTGATTGAATTGCTGGCGTGGGTCGAACTTTCGCACAATATGTATGTCAAAAGTTCGGAAATTTCAGGCGGAGAAAAGCAGAGGGTGGCGATTGCACGGGCGGTCATTAACCGTCCGGAGCTGCTTTTGGCCGACGAGCCGACGGGAAACGTCGACAGTGATATCGCGGCCAAGCTGATGAAGTTGTTTGCGGAACTGAACCGACTGGGAACTACGGTGGTGATTGCGACACACTCGAACGAACTGATGGAGCGTTATCATTATCCGCGGCTGCAGCTGGCAGACGGAAATCTGTTTTATGCCAAAAATGAGGAGAGGGAAACGGGTGGAAGGCTGTGATGATGACGGAAAAAGCGGACGAAGCGATGACAGGAGGAAGGCTGTGATGATGACAGGCAGTACGGATGACGGCGCAAGAGGGTTTGGCGTGTCGGGCAGGGAGAACAACAGCGCGAGAGAGTTTGCCGCGTCGGGCAGGACAACGGCGGGAACGGGAACTGGCGTACCGAGAGCGACGGCTAAACAGCGGGCAGTAAGAATCCGTGAATTGCGGCGGCAGAAAGCGCCTGCGGACAAGACGCAGGAACTGCCGATTGACGAGGGGTATTCGAAGACGTTTCTCCGGGTAACGGTGGCGGTGGCGGTATTCCTGTTCGCGATTACGCTGGCGGGCGTGCTGGGAATTAATTCCATGTTTGAAAACTCGCGGCAGCAGGTGGTTTCCAATTTTACGGTACAGGTTTTGCCGCTGCCGGGAACAGATGCCAGCCGGAAAGACCTGCTGGCCGTGGTCGGCTTTCTGGAAAAATATCCCGACGTGGAGCAGGTTACGGTATTGAGCGACGCAGAACTGCGGGCGCTGCTGGAGCCATGGCTCGGCAACAACGTTGACGTGGAAATGCTGCCGATACCGAAGCTGCTGGACGTTAAAATCCGCAATGCCAAGAATTTTGACTACAAGGAACTGACGGTGCGGTTGTCTGAGGTTTCGCCGCAGGCTTCCATCAACGACCATAACCTGTGGCTGTCACGGCTGCTGCGGTTTATCAACTCGCTGAAAATGCTGGCGGTTACGGTGCTGATACTGGTAGCGGGCGGCTGTGTGGCTTCAATTGTTTACGCGGCGAAGACGGGGCTGAACGTCCACCGCGAGATTATTACGATTTTGCATACGATGGGGGCGACCGATGAATATATTGCCGCCAACTATGTCAGGCAGATTACCCAGATGTCGGCGGCAGCCGGAGTTATCGGTGCGGTTCTGGCGGTGCCGGCAATTCTGGTTATCGGGCATATGGCGCAGGGAATTGAGGCAGGCATTTTCAATTCGGTGTCTTTCGGGCTGAACGAATGGGTCGTTATTCTGCTTTTGCCGCTGGTTTCGGCGGCGCTGGTGGCGGCGACGGCGTACATAACGGTGGTCAGGACGCTCCGGAGTATGGTGTAACATCTCGTAAAGGCTTTAAGGCTAAAGGAATTGTGCAGATGGTTCGGCGGGCGCGGCGTGACGAAAACGGATTGGTTAAAAGAACTGTGAAAAATTTGATGAAAATGAAGTTACTGAAAAAAATTGGCGTGTTTTTGAGTATACTGGGCGCAATGTCTGTTTTGGCGCTCGGGTTTTATCTGACGACAAACAATATTTATTTTATTGACGGAAACCCGGCAGACTTCTCCTTGTACGGCTGGGGCGGAATGTTTGCGGTCTGGGCTGCCGGCGTTTGGCAATGGCGAAAAGGAAACAGCTTTCTGATTACTTTTGCCGCGCAGCTGGCTGTCGTTTGTTTTGTTCTCGACTGCTGGCGGCTGCTGATATTTGCTTATTCGCCGGAAATGCGGCCGTGGGTTAAAGGGATAATCTGGGGAGAAGCGGCGTTTTTGCTTCTTTCGCTTTGTCTCAGGAACGGAATGCTCGCTCTGGTAACTTTGCCGGCATGGTTTCTGGCGTGGCAAGGCGGAAGCATTGTGTTGCAGTTTTTTATGCCGAATGCGCAGATGTTTGCCGTCGCTTTGGGAATACTGTTTCTCGGGTTGACGATGCAGTTTTTGCTTAAACGGTGGAAGGTTTTGTTGTTATTGTTGGCGATTATATCAGGGGGAATGTTTTTGTGGCATTGGTATAATCTTCCGGGAATACATTTTTATGAGGCCAAAGTCAAAGAACCCGCAGAGGACGTTAAGGTCAGCGTGGTTGTTCCCGTATATAACGGCGAGCGTTTTTTGAAGCAGTGTTTGGACAGTATTCGCAGACAGACGCTGAAAGATATTGAAATTATCTGCGTTAACGACGGGTCGACGGACGGCTCGGCAGAAATATTGGCGGAATACGCGGCGCATGATGCCAGATTTAAAATAATTACGCAGGAAAACAAGTATATCGGCGCGGCGCGCAATGCAGGCATCTCCGCGGCGCAAGGCGAGTACATCGGTTTTGTAGACCAGGACGACACGGTGTCGGCGGATTATTTTGAGGATTTGTACCAAACGGCGAAAGCGTACGACGCCGATGTTGCGATTGCGGGAAACGTGTTCCAAAACACAACCAGGGGATACAAGAGCAGAATCAGCAACGAAGATGACTTGTTTGTGAAACAAAATAAAGTTATAGAACCGAGAGCAATGAATGTAAGCCGCCTCAGAATATTTGTATGGGATAGAATTTACAGGCGTTCCTTTTTGGAAAAATATAAAGTTTCAAGTTCCCTTTATCGGATTTTGTATGAGGATTATTATTTCTTTATGAGCGTTATGACACATAATCCCAAGATTGTTGCAGCGGAAAACGCCGAATATTATTTCCGCAGGTACCATGTTTCGGAAAGCCACGGTAGAAAAAGAAGGTTTAGCAATGATCTCTTTCCCCTTTTTAAGGATGTTGACAAACTGATTATTCAGGCGGGAAAAGACAAGGAAAAGGATTGGACGGATTTTGCGAAGGAGATGAGGGAGAGGTATATGCTTAATTATTACGAGAATATTTTGGACGAAGATAAAGCCCTGATGCGGGAACAATATAAGAAATTTTATCCTGATGACGGTTTTGATTTTGATAAAGCTCTGGAAGAAAAACAAAACAAACTGAAGGAAGGGACGGACAATACCGCTGCCGGACGGCAGAAAAAGCCTGCCGGCAAAAGAGCGTCTGTTTCGGAGAAAGATGCGGCATAGGGAAGAGGAAAAAGGAGCGTAAATGCGGCAAAGAGTTATCATCATAGCGGCTTTTGTCGGGCTGATACTGTTTTTGGTCTGGTTTGGGGGATTTTTGATTTTCAACCGGACGGTCTTCGGCTATGTGCAGATGCAGGCAGCTCCGGGCGATGCAGCGCAAAACCGCAGGACGGACTGCGGCGAGGCACAGGCGTATGTGCGGGCGATGTTTGATGACGGCGGAAAAAGGCAGGGGAATTTTGTTGCCTATCGCGAGTATCGGCAAGAGGCGGCGGGCAGCAGGGGCGTTAAACCGGAAGCCGCGGCCGGCAAATCTGAAGACAGGGCCGGCAAATCTGAAGACAGGGCCGGCATGCCGGGCAACGGGGCCGGAAAATCTGAAGACGGGGCAGGCACGTCAGGCGTCAGGGCCGGCAAAGAAAACGTCGTGCGCGTGATTGCGTTGTATCTGCCGCAATATCATCAGTTTGAGGAAAATAACCGCTGGCACGGGCGGGGATTTACGGAATGGACAAACGTTACCGCCGCAAGGCCGATGTTTGCCGGGCATTATCAGCCGAAGCTGCCGATTGACGTCGGGTTTTACGATTTAACGCATGACGATGCGATGAAGCGGCAGGTTGAGCTGGCGCAGAACTACGGCATCGGCGGGTTTGCGTTCTATTACTACTGGTTTTCGGGCAAAAAGCTGATGGAAAAGCCGGTCTATAATTATCTGGCCAATCCGGCGCTGAACCTGCCGTTCTGCCTGCACTGGGCGAATGAAAACTGGTCGAAGCGCTGGGACGGCGGCAACCGTGAACTGCTGATGGAACAGACTTTCTCGCGAGAGGATTTTGAACCGTTTGCAAAAGACCTGCTGCCGTTTTTTCAGGATTCGCGCTATATCCGCGTCAACGGGCGGCCGCTGTTTATCGTGTACCGTCCGGCGCCAATCGGCAAGGAGCTTTTTCGCGCGTTTGCGGCGTATCTGAAACAGTTCGGGCGCGAGCACGGCGTCGGCGAGCCGTATATCGTCGCTACCAAGGCGTTCGGCTTTTATGACAATCCGGCGGACTGGGGGCTGGACGCAGTGATGGAGTTTGAGCTGGACAACATCTACGGGCTGCGGCAGAAAAACACGGCGAAAATTGACGAACGGGCGGATTTCCGCGTGTTTGACTGGGCGGAATACATCAATTCCGGCAAGATGAAGAAGGATTATGCATTTAAAACGTTCCGCACCGTCTTTCCGCGCTGGGACAATACGCCGCGCAAGGCGTATTCGGGGGCGCTGGTCTTTGACGGGACGACGCCGGAGGTGTACGGGCGGTGGCTCGACTATGCGGTGAAAGATACGAAGGAAAAATTTGCCGGCGATGAAAGGCTGGTGTTTGTCAATGCCTGGAACGAATGGGCGGAAGGGGCAATGCTGGAGCCTGACCGGCGGTACGGCTATGCTTATCTGGACGTTACCCGCGCGGTGCTGGACGGAAGGTTTGGTGCAGCGGCGGCGGAAACGCCGCCGGTAGGCATTGCGGTACTGACTGGCGGGCGGAACAGGATAGCCAAGGCGGTGGAACTGCTGAACGGCGGTTACGGCGAGCGCCTGCTGATTTCCGGCGTGCAGCCGGGGATAGGGCTGCAGGTCATTACATCGCGCGAGGATATCAGGCTTAAAAGCAGCCAGCCGATTGACCTCGGCTACCGGGCGACCGATACGGTGGGCAACGCGCGGGAAGTGCGGGAATGGGCAGGCAAATACGGCATGAAGGAATTTTATGTCGTGACATCGTTTTACCATATCCCGCGCAGCCGGCTGGAGCTGGAACACGAGATGCCGGAGGCCGTGATGCATTTTGTTGCGGCGGATACGCCGAACGTGTCGCCGGAATGGTGGAAAAACTGGCGCAGTTTCCGGTTTATGGCGGCGGAATACACCAAGTTTCTGCTGGTATATGCGCAATATAACCTGTTGGGGCTGTGAAATTTTGTCAGAATTTGAGAGGTTTGGGTCTGTAAATTTTGTTAGGATTAGAGATATGATGCTGTTTTTACGTTCATTGGTTGCCAATTTGTATTTTTATCCGGCGATGGCGCTGGGGTTTGTCGTCAGCCTGCCGGTCGGGGTGTTTTCGCGGCCGGCGATGGTGGCGATGTGGGACAAATTTTTGCACCCGGTCATCTGGAGCGGAATGCTTAAGCTGTGCGGAATTACGATAGAAGTGCGGGGAAAAGAATACATCACGCCGGGGGTGATTTTTGCCAGCAAGCATGAATCGGCATTTGAAACTTATGCCTATACCGACATCATCCCGCATTCGGTGTTTGTGCTGAAAAAAGAACTGACTTATATTCCGCTGTTTGGCTGGGGGCAGGCGCTTTACGGCATGATCCCGGTGGACCGCGGCGCCGGAGCCAGAGCGATGAAGGGAATGCTGGCGGAAGCGAAAAAACGGGTGGCAGCCGGGCGGTCCATCATTATCTTTCCGGAAGGCACGCGTTGTAAACACGGACAGGTCAAGGGCTATAAGTCGGGGATTGTCTTTTTGGCAGAAGGGCTGGATATGCCGGTGGTTCCGGTGGCGCTTAATTCCGACCTGGTGTGGTCGAAAGGGGCATTTCTGCGGCGGCCGGGCAAAGTGGTGTTTGAATTTATGCCGCCGATGAATATGGCCGATTATGCGGGGAAAAAGGAATTTATGGCGGCGCTGCAGGAGAAGATTGAAACCGCCTGCGCCAAGCTGGGATAGGGACAACGGGCGGCATGAAAAGCGGCGTTTATGGCGGCGGCAAGCCGGGGGCAGGGAGAGATGACGAAGCTGCGGCGGAGCGCAAGGCTGCAGCAGACGATGGGCCGGTGACAGAGCGCAAAACTGTGGCAGATGACGTGCCGGTGATAGAGCGCAAGGCTGCGGCAGACGACGGGCCGGTGACAGAGCGCAAGACTGCGGCAGACGACGGGCTGGCGGTCTATATCCATTTTCCGTACTGCCGGAGCCGGTGTCCGTACTGCGACTTTTTTCGCGGGATACTGCCGCGCGAGTTTGACGAGGGGGCTTTGGTTTCGCGCTACCGCGAGGATATTGCCTATTTTGCCGGAGTGTGCGGAAAGGCACCACAGGAGGAAAGAGGCGGGGATGGTTTGGCGCAGATGGCCGAAGTTTCAGGCAGACGGCGCGTAACGTCGGTCTTTTTCGGCGGAGGAACACCGTCGCTGTTGTCGCCGGGAGCGGTTGAGGCGGTTTTGGAAGAACTGGAACGGCATTTTGACATTGTCCCGGGGGCGGAGGTTTCGCTGGAAGCTAATCCGAATACGTTTGAACGCGAGAAATTTCTGGGATTCCGGGCGGCGGGAATTAACCGGTTGTCGCTCGGCGTGCAGGCGCTGAATGCGGCTGATTTGAAATTTCTGGGGCGGACGCACGGGGTTGACGACGCAATAGCCGCAATGGAACTCGGCGCGGCGGTGTTTCCGAAATTTTCGATTGATTTGATTTACGCACGGCCCGGACAAAAGTGGGATGACTGGCAAAAGGAAATAGATTTGGCGCTTGGGTTCGGGCTCAGGCATATTTCGCTTTATGAACTGGCAATTGAGGAAGGAACGGTTTTTGCGCGCAAAAATGTTCGGGCGGCAGATGAAGAAACGTCTTTAACCCTTTATAACCAAACAGTTTCTTATTTGCGCAGCCGCGGGCTGGAACGGTACGAGGTTTCGAATTTTGCTGCGGCGGCCGATGATGAGAGCGTACATAACCTGGCATACTGGCGCGGCAGCGATTATATCGGTATCGGCGAGGGGGCACACGGGCGGCTGCGGCTGTGGACGGACGGCGGAAGCGAGATAAGAGGGGAGACGGGAACGCAGAGTACGACCGGGCGTTCGGCAGGGGTTTCGGCAGAGATACAGAATACGAAAAATCCGGCGGGAACGCGGAGTGCAGGCGGAAATCCGACGGGGAGACCGCAGCTGCGGGCGACGGTTGACGGCAGGCTGGGCGACATTTTGATACCGGAAGAACGAGCGGAAGAGCTGGTTCTGATGGGGCTGCGGATAAAGGAGGGGATTGATGCGGAACGCTTTTACCGGGCGTGCGGCATTAAATTATTTGACTTTTTGTCAAAAAAAATGACAAAAAGACTTGCACAATTAGATTTACTGTGTTATGATGACGCCAATATCAGACTTACGGACAAGGGTTTTCCCCTTCTGGACGAAATTATTTTAGAGTTAGTAAGTTAGTTTTAGATTCTTTTTACCAATCAGTTTATTTAGTTTTGAGGAGACATGGAAAGATGTATAAGTTTGCTATTGCGTTTATGACGCTGTTTTTGGCCGGCTGCTGCTGCGACCCGTCGTATGTGCCGAGCTACCGCAGGGACAACGGGGCGGCGGATGCGCCGGTTTATCGTAAGACTGCCCGGCGGGCTGCCTATACGAAATATGTGGCGCCGAAAGGAGATGTTATCCATGCGGCAGGGTTTGACATTCAGCAGGGGCAGCAGATGCGCGATTTTTTTGATGATTTTGAAGAGCCGATGCATGCGCGCTATGTCGGCAACAATACGGTCCGGTGGACATATTATGTCGATTACGAACCCGATGACGGCAAAATCGTGCGCTACTGCGAGCTCGGCGATTATCAGCCGCACAGCCTGTGCACGCTGACGGTGGAATTTTACCGCACGTACGTCAGCAACGCATACAGCGATTGCGGCGGAGCGCCGGCAATGACGGCGTATAACGGCTACGTCTATTAATGTTTTGCGCCGATTGGAGAAACGCATTGTGCCAATCGGAGAAATGTACAGCTTAATGAAAGCGCCGGAAGAAAGCGGCGCTTTTTTTGTGTTCGGGCGGTTGTTTCGGCGGGGCGGCGTGATTATATCGGCATAAAGGAACGGCAGGGCAGACAAAAAATTTAACCGGAGGAGGAAATCATGCGTTACTGGTGGGCGATGCTGGCGGGAGCAGTGCTCGGAATGAGCGGCTGCCAGTGGGAACAGGTTACCGACAGGCGGACGGCTTATTATCCGCTGCAGGGGATTTCAACCTATAAGGGGCAGAGCGTTGCCGAGCTTTGGGATGACAACGGGGCGCCGAATATTGTCAAAAATATGGATGACGGAGCCGTGATGTGGGTGTATTACACCAATTACCGGCCGGTCGGGGGCGGGGAAATAATTTCCTATGACAATCCGGCGGGGAACGGCGCATTGCCGGGCGGGAACAGCAGTATACCAGGCAATGGAGGATATATGGCGAACGGAAACGGCAGCATACCGGGCAGCGGCGCGATGACAACCGCAGGAAGCAATATGCCGGCGGCGGGAAGCACCGGAACGCGGGCAGCGAGCCTGAATTCGGACGGCGGCGACGGGCTGACGGGAAATTACGGCATGGCGGCGAATTACGGCGCTTTCGGCAGCGGAAACATTGCGGGCGGAGGATATACCGCGGCGGGACGGAACGTTTCGGCAGGAAACAATGCCGCCGTAAGCTGCAGCGTCAAGGTCATTTTGCGCAACGACAGGGTGGCGGCAGCTTATTCCGACTGCAACTGATTTTGACGGTGCCGTTGGTTTGCGCGGGGGCAAATTTTGCATAATTGTGGCATAACCGCCAAATAAAACTTGCATTATTGAAATAATATTCCTAAATAACCATAAGATTTAAAACAGTAATATTGAATATTCAAAAAAGCAACGTAATGACGGTTATATGACATGAGCACGACGACGGCAGACTACTATGAGGTTTTGGGCGTTACCAAAACGGCATCAGGGGAAGAGATAAAAAAAGCATATCGCAAGCTGGCGATGCAGTACCATCCCGACCGCAATCCCGACAATAAGGAAGCGGAGGCGAAGTTTAAGGATATCAACGAGGCTTATGAAGTCCTTAAAGATGAGCAGAAACGCGCTGCGTATGACCGGTACGGGCATCAGGCGTTTACCGGCGGGTTCGGCGGCGCGGGGGCAGGGGCAAATCCGTTTAACGGGTTTGACTTTACCGGCGCGGGCTTTGCCGACGTGTTTTCCGACATATTTTCGGAATTTACCGGGCAGGGGCGGGCGCGGCAGCGTTCGTATGCCCAGCGCGGCGACGATATCCGTTACGACGTAACGCTGACGCTTGAAGAAGCGTATGTCGGGCTGGAAAAGGAAATTAACATTACAAGCTCCAAAGAGTGCGAAACCTGCCACGGGCACGGGACGGCGGACGGCAAGGAGCCTCCGGTCTGTGCGACATGCGGCGGCAGCGGCAAGGTTCGTACCCAGCAGGGCGGCTTTTTTGTGTTTGAAACGGTCTGCCCGCAATGCCGCGGTGCGGGGCGCGTGATTTTGGACAAGTGCAAGAAATGCCGCGGAACCGGCAAGGAAAAACTGGAAAAATCCCTGAAAATCAAAATCCCGGCGGGAATTGAAAACGGAACGCGGATGCGCGTCGCCGGAGAGGGAGAAGCCGGAAAACGCGGCGGGCCGAAAGGGGATTTGTATGTCTTTATTACGGTAAAAAGGCATAAGACCTACGAGCGCGACGGTGCGGATTTGTTTACGGTATCGCCGATTTCAATGGCGATGGCGGCGATGGGCGGCAAATTTAGGCTTAAAGGAATTGACGGCGAGGAAATCGAAGTTGAAGTCAAGCCCGGTACGCAGCCGAACGACAAGCTGCGCATCAAGGGCAAAGGTATGCGCTATATGAATTCCGACCGACGCGGCGACTTGTTTGTCGAATTTAAAGTATTGATTCCGACAAAGTTGACTGAGGCGCAAAAAGAATGCCTCAAACAGTTTGAAGCGGCGGCTCCCGAAGAAGAAAAAAGTTTTTGGGCGAAACTGTTCGGATAAAAGAAACGGCGTCAGGACGAGAAACCGCGTCAGGACGAAAAACGGCGGCAGCGTTTAGAGGGGACGCCGGAAAGGGACAGTGCACCGGGCAGGGTGCTGGGAAGAACGGAAGTTGTCCCTCGGGGAGCGGTGGGAAGACTGTGCGGGTGATATTGTCAGGAAGGACGGGTATGTTCGGGGGTGCAGAATACTGCTCTCTTGTGGCATATTCGGACGCTGGCATGCGAAATCCGCTTTACAAGCCTGTTCTTTTATGGTAAAATCATAGAAGTATGAGACTATCACGGAAAATTTTCGGGGAAAAGGCATGGAAAAGAATGAGGCGGTTTTTCAATATCTTGTATCACCTCTCCAAAAACTTGGCCTTGAAGAGAAATTGTTCTATTTTTCTCAAATCTGTCCGCCGGGGCTGGGCGCCTTTCCCAATCAGAGCATCGGGCAATATCTGTTTTCTTACGTTTCGGCAGTGAATGACAAACTCCATCTTAATACAGACGAGAAGCCTTTACCGGAATTTATGAAAGAACACGGTGCGGCAAGGGAATATCTGCTGAAGTCGGTTGTCGGAGAGGATTGTTTTCCCCGTTATATGCAGCAGCTGGAAGAGTTGAGGAGCAAACGCCGTAAAGAGATTATGGAAAATACTTCCCGTTTATACCATTTCAGCCAAGTGCCTCCCGCCGAATTCGGGGCGTACCTTACGCCGCGCCTTCAAGTTGCCGGAAATGCCCTTTCCGAACGGATAAACGAAGCTTTGTGTTATGCGGCGGCAGACAAAGAATCCCATTATATCGTCAAGCCGCCGTCCAACGAACGCAAAGAATGGGACGGAGTTAGCGTTTATATGGACGAAAAAGCGGTTTTAATCAGCGGGCGGCAGCCGAAAGAATTTCTGGATAAGCAGAAACCGTCTTATCGTTACGAAGTTGACAGGAGCACGTTTAAGCCCAATGTGTCGCTTGACGGCGGATTTACCAATGAATACGAATCTTCCCAAAATGCCAGAGTTATCGGCGTGGACGGCCCTTTTTCCATTATAGACCTGACAGCTTCGCGGGAAGAGGGCGGCTGGGGCGTTCCGGTTTACTTTCTTCCGGATAAAACGGACAAGAAAGCGATTTCTGAGAAAATAAATGAGTTGCGTGCCAAAGGAGCGACGCGGGCGGTTGCGATGAAACGGGTGTCGGAGCAATTTCCTGACAAGCTGATTTTTTTTAATGAAAATAAAGACCTGTTGACTTATGCCCGAAACCTGGAAGCCGAACAACGAAAAAATGCCGGCCGCGGGACTGCTGATTCAGCTGTGGATGACGGCAAGAGCACGGCAGGAAGAACGGATATGGCAGCGTTTGACGACATTATCGGCAGTATCGGCGAGGAGGCGATGATGCGCGCTTATGACGGGATATCGCTTGAGGATTTTGGAAAACCGAGGGAAGATTTGGACAACCGGGTGATGGGCTGCGAAGAGCAGCGCCTTAATCTGGCTTTTTATGCCAGGGCGGCATACGAACATGTCGGTTGGCGCGGGTTTTCGGCAGAAAACCGGAACGGGTTTAAAGCGGCGGTCGAAACGCTTTATAACAATACCGACAAGCCGCGGCGGCAGGGCGATTTTATGGCGGAGGCGGCAGAGAAAACGGCGAAGTTTATCGAAGACAGGCATTTTATGCTGGGAATGGGCGGCGGAAAGGCGTTTGCCGGCGGGGGCAAAAAAGAAAAACGGGCTGTCGGGAGCAATTTCGGCTATCGCAAAGAAATGCCGGACGGAATGAAAATTCTGGGAGAGGAATACCGTACCGACCGCAACGGCGAAACGTATCCGTTATGGAAAATAGGCGAGATGAAATCGCCGGCAGGGGAAGATTTGCTGGTGGTAAGCATCCCAAACCTGACGGACAAGAACGATTATGAGAGCTGGAAAGGCTTTATTGAAACCTTTGACAGGGCGTATCTGGAAAATAAGGACAAGTGGGAAAAGGGAAGGATTATTCTGGACGTACGGGGCAACGGCGGCGGCGAAGACAAGCCGATTGACCATGTGGCAAAGCGGCTTTACGGCAATCTGGTCAATACCTATAAGCGCTGCGAGATTAAGGATACGGCGGTTTCAAACGCTTTTCTGCATCGCCACGGGGCGTATAAGCCGCGTAATTATGAGCGCGACGGGCTGACGGCGGAAAAGCTGGTCAAGCGCAAAAACTTCTCGGGAGAGGATAGGGTTTTGTTTGATGAAACGGCGGTTTATTATCCGTTTAACGACAAAGGCGGGTATCACGGGCGGATTGACGTTCTGATTGACAGGGGCGTCGGAAGTTCGGCAGAAAGCGCCTATACGTCGTTTTATCATCATCCCAATGTGCGTTATGTCGGAGAAAATACCGCCGGAATGCAGCAATATACGCAGGGGAGCTTTGCGATGCCGTGCGGCTATCTGATGCGGGTCGGGGTTACGAAACTGACCTATTGGGACAAAGAAGGGGAAAATATTGAAGTCAAGGGGCATAAGCCGGACGTTGACTGCCGAGGAAAAGACGCTTTTGAAGCGGTGTTGCAGATGCCGCGCGACGAAGGGCGGATTTTGGGATTCAGGGAGAAAAACGAACCGGTGAAGGGGCGGGAAGTTTTTGCCGCGTATGATCCGAAAGCGGCGGCAGATCCGCGAAAGGCGTATTATGCCAAATATCTGGAGCCGGCGCTGGCGCGGGTTGAAGAGGAGAACAAACTTGAGCGCAACAAGGTTTTGGCTGAAGCTGTGGACAGAAAGCTCAGGGCAAAAGGTATCGACGGAACAGAGGGAAAAAAGGGCGGGGAAACGGAGGCACCGGCGGAAAAGCACGGCAGCGAAACGGCGGGAATTTCTTTCAGGCGACAAGAAGCAGCAGCAAAAGCAGGAAAACAAGGACGAGAATGACCGAAGGGCGCAGGCGGACGCGTCCCGTGTTCAGCACTTCGGCAAACATCGGCGACAGCAACAGCATGGCGATGACATAACCGGGATTTTCGGCCAGGCGCAAGGCGAGGGTTTTGGCCGCAATCAGCACCGTACTGAAGGCAATGAGCCATGCGCCCTGCCAGTGCGGCAGCGGGGCGAGCAGCAGTGCCAGTTTGGAGGGAGCCGCAGAGGTGTTCTCCGGCAAAACGGGAGTCTGGTGCGGGCGGCCGGGCGGCGGGGATGACGGTGGTTGCTGCAGAGGGGGTGTTTTCTGGCGGACGAACATCACGGCATTGTAAACGCCGCTGACAAAGCAGGCGACCGTAAGGTAATAGACGACACCGGCATAAGCGGTGCCGCCGTTGAGGGCAATATACCGCGTGGCAATGCTCATCAATGCGAGGGCGAAGACGGCGGGGTAGAGGTATTCTTCGGCGGCGCGGCTGACCCGGACTTTCATCATCTGCCAGTAACTGACGGAAAATCCGCTCAGAATGAGCATCAGCGTAATGAGGCGGGACGGCGTGCGCATCAGAGCGGCAAGCTCGGAAAAATCTATTCCCCACCAGAGGAAAACGGTAATAAGGACGCAGGTGGCCATAAAACCGGAACTGGCGTGGCTGCCGTATTTTCCCGAGGCAAAAAACAGGTGGCTGTCATAAATGCCAATCATCAGCCCCTGAATAACAAGAATGAGGTAATATGATGCCGACGTAACGGGAGGCACGGTGAACAGCAACGGCGCAACCAGCAGGCTGATGCCGAAGCCGCGCCAGATGCCGAGAACGTAACCGTTGAAATTGCGCGTTTCGTTGTACGTCGTGTAGACGGCGTTGGTAACGGCGTAAAGCAGGCTCAGCAGTATCCATGTCATAACGAGTGCCTTTCGGAATGGGGTTACGGCATAGAGATAAACGCCGGTGGCGGAAATTTAAAGAGAGGAGAAGAATACGGGCGATGTAATGAGAACGGCGCCGAAAAAGGGGCAGTACAATGGCGGCAGTGTGATAGTGCAGTGCTTGACAAGAGGCGGACATTGTGGTATAATTTTTCATATTTTGCAATAATAACGGGACATAACTGGACGAATTTGGGGCTGCAGTGCCAGCAAGAGGAGGGAAAATGAGCAGCAAGACAGAAGAAGCAGGCGATGAGGCAAAAATCTCCGACGGACAGGCAGAGCGGGCGCTGGAAAAGGTAAAGATTTATACGGACGACGGGAAGACTGTTTCGCCGATAGTCCGGTCAGAAGTTTATGACGGGCTGTTTTCACTGCGGGAATGGCTTGAGGATCGGAAGAAGAGCGGCAAAATAATCGATAACGGGCAGGATTACGCTCAGGCGATACAAAATATTGACGGCATACAGGTTTTTGTGACGGAAAAGGGCACATCAAGGTATGTTGAGGCTTTGGAAAAGGGGGAACTGCATTTTCGCGACAGCATTATCCGCACTTACGGCAGCAAGGAAAACGCCCTGAAAGCCCTGAAAGCGGCGATGGCGGCCAGAGGGGAGAGCGACGGCAACATCGGGTTTAATGCGCGGGCGGTTGTAAAAGAACCGACCGTTTTTATCAACATCGCCAATTATAAGAAAAATAAGGGACATATTGAGCTGCGCCCGTTATCCAGTCTGGTTTTGCACGAAGCAGCGCATGCGGCGGATTTGAGGTTCAGCGAGAATATGGTATCCGTCATCGGCAATAAAGAGGTCAATCCCGGGGTCGAATATGATGCTTATAAGGATTCCGGCATGGAAATTTATGCGCGGCTGATGCAGATGCGCAAAGATCTGGCGCTTGATGCCGATAAGGTTTTTACGCTTGAAGACGTGGCGGCGATGAGGCGGAAATGCATGGAAAAGAGAGCCGCGTATGAAAAACAGCAGAAGGAGAAAGACAACGCGGCGAAGGTTCTGCCGGACGGGGCGGATGCATTGCCCGGCGGTGCGGCAGTTTTGTCCGAAGAGGCGGGTGCTATGCCTGAACAGATGAAACTAAGACAGGATATTGGTAAAATTTATGACGGGCTGGCGCCGCAGGATATTGATACGATGATTTTTGAGCGCTATTCCGATGAACAGATTATGCATCTTCTGAACGACGTGTCCGATTTGGACAAGCCCGGAAACGAAGCCGTGAAAGGTATGAGCCGTGATGCTTTGTTTGACGGTATGAAAAGGGATTTTGCCATGGCTGCGGCGGGCGAAAGGGTAAAAACGCATATCGCGCGCGAGAAAGTGGCTGTCGGAAATGCGGGCGGCACCGTTGTCCGCCAGGATACGAAACAAACCGCGACAGAACCCGAGGAAAAGAGAACGGAAAAAGCCGCTTTTGATGCGGCGATATGGCGCGGGCGAAACGAAAAATATTATTCTTGACGCGCAGTAGTGCGTTGCAGCGCAAGGCAGAATTGCAATGCGTCGGCCGGTACAAGGAAAACCCGGTGTTAATGTAAGGAAATTCCGGTGTTATGTCGGTGCAGGGAATACAATGTGTTGCATCGGTGCAAGGAGTATATCGTGTTAAGCAGGCACGGGGAATACAATGTGTTGAACCGGTACAAAGAGAAGCCCGCGTTAAGTCGGTACAGGGAATACAGTGTGTCGCATCGGTGCAAGGAGTATACCGTGTTAAGCAGGCACGGGAGAGGAAGTGTCAGGCGCAGGGAGCGCAATGTATCAGGCGCGGCGTGGGGACTTCTTTTTGAAACTGCCGTCGGCTTTTTTCTTGAAGCTGTAAGGTTCATAATTTGTCTTTTTATGGTCTTTACGGCTGAATTTTCCTTTTGAGCGGCTGTTTTCTCCTTTGGCACGGCTGTCTTTGCCTTTGCGGCGGGCGTTTTTGTCCGCAGGGTGCGGGGCGGCAGACAGTGCCGGAGTTTTGCTGAAACGAGATTTTTTGACGATTACTTCGACGCCGTTTTCAATAAAAGTTTCGTCATGCTCTAAGGTGTGCGATGCAGGTTTTCCGGCTGCTGCAATCTTTGGTCCGCCGTGGCTGGCGACGGCAGACGGACATGAGGCGGCGATAGTTTCCGCAGTAATTTTTTTACGGGAAAATTTTTCATCGGCTTTCAGAACCGTAGCAACGGACGGCGCGGCGGGCTTTTTCTTTTTCTTTTCGACCGAAAAGCCGAATTTGCCGATTTTGCGTCCCAACGTGTAATAAAATCCGTGGGCGTAGGCGATAAGTCCGGCCTTTTCCAAATCCAGCGCGCCGGACTCGTCGATATATTTGTCATCGACATTGACAGCGACGACTTCGGCCAGAAACATATCGTGCGTGCCGAACGGGCGGACTTCCAGCACCTTGCATTCCAGCGAAACAGGGCATTCGGCAACCTGCGGCGCTTTGACTTTTGTGCAGGGTTCCGGGGTTAAGCCGGTCAGGGCAAACTTGTCGCCGTCGCGGCCGGATTTGACGCCGACGGTGTCAACGGCTTCAGCCTGGCGCCAGGTTGGCAGGTTGATGACAAACTCTTTGTTTTGGCTGACGAGTTCGTGCGTGTAGCGGCTCGGACGCAGAGAAACATAGGTGATGACCGGGTCGGAACAAATAATGCCGGTCCAGGCGGCAGTCATGACGTTGGGGTGTTCCATGTCGCCGGAGGTTATCAATGCCGGCGGCAAGGGGGCAAGCATGGTTCCGGGTTTCCAAGTCTGTTTAGTCATCTGTATGGTCCTTTGGCTGGTGTTATGGTTAATTTGTGCGGAGTATAGCAGGAAGTTTGCAAATGTAAAGGGGAAAATGAGCAAAAAAGGGGCGGGAGATGGGAATGAATAGGTATGGGGAGAAGGTGCGAGCAGAGTGGAGGAAAACGGGCAGGCGGGGGAATGTTGAGGGGGGGGAGCAGAGTGGAGGAGAACGGGCAGGGGGGAATGTTGAGGGTGCGAACGGGAGCAAATGGAACCGGGATGGTCTGGGCAGGGTGGAGAAAAGAGACAGCGTGAGAGGGGCGCGGAAATGCGGGACAGAAGTATGAAAGGGGGCAGCAGGCAAAAGAAAACGCCTGTCCGTGTTATGCGGGCAGGCGTTTCGGGGGGCGGGCGGTTGAGCGCCGCGGGACTTATTTCTGCTCCAGATTGCGCAGGAAGCGGTTTATCAGCCGGACGCCGAAACCGCTGGCTCCCTTCGGATAGAGGGGACGGGGCTTGCCGAACATATCCATGCCGGCGATGTCCAGATGCGCCCACGGGGTTTTGCCGGGCAGAAATTCCTCGAGGAAGCAGGCGGCGGTAATCGAACCGGCAGCGCGCCCGTCGGAGATGTTTTTGACATCGGCCATATCCGATTTAATCAGTTTGCGGTAAGCGTCGGTCAGCGGAAAGCGCCACAACTCTTCGCCCGACTGTTCGCCGGAAATGGACAGCAATTCGGACAGGACGTCGTCGTTGCTGAACAGACCGGCCATCTCGTTGCCCAGCGCTACGACAATCGCGCCGGTCAGCGTGGCGAGGTCGACGATGCGTTCCGGCTTATATTCCTTTTCAACATAAGTCAGGCAGTCGCCCAAGACCAGGCGCCCCTCGGCGTCCGTGTTGAGGATTTCTACGGTTTTGCCGGAAAGCGAAGTTACGATGTCGCCGGGGCGGGTGGCGGAACCGGAGGGCATATTTTCGACCAAACCGACGATGCCGACGACATTCAGGTTCAGTTTCTGCTGTGCGGCGGCCTTGAGCGAGGCGACGACGACCGCGGAACCGGCCATATCCTGTTTCATATCCCACATGCCGGCGGCGGGTTTCAGGGAGATACCGCCGGAATCAAAGGTTACGCCTTTGCCGACGAGGGCGATGTCACAGCCTTTTTTCTTTTTGTTGCCGCAGTATTCAAGTATGGCAACATACGGGTCATTACAGGAACCCTGCGCGACGGACAGCAGCATATTGAAGCCTTTTTTCTTCAGTTCGGCCTTGTCCATCAGGGTTACTTTGAGGCCGAGGTGTTCCAGCCGTTTGATGTCTTTGGCGTAAACTTCGGGCGTCAGCTCGTTGGACGGTTCGTTGGTGAGGTCGCGCGCATAGCGGACGGCATTGGCCAGAGCGGCACAGCGTTCGTAACCTTTCTTATCCAGTTTGTCTTTGGCAACAAAGTTGACGGTTTCGAGCTTCGGGTATTCGTGCGGCTTTTTGGTGGTGCGGTATTTGTCAAAGCTGTATGATTCCAGCTCAATTCCCAAGCCGAGATTCGCGGCAACCGCGGCGGCGTCAAAATCCGTCTTAGGCAGGCGGCGCGCGAAAACGGCGGCGGAGCCGAAATTGCGCAGGCGGCCGTAAAGTTTTCCGCCGAGAACCTGCAATCCGGCCTCGCCGACGGTGTTGGACGGGCGGAGCAGGACGACGGTTTCTTTTACGGTGTCAAGAACCAGAATTTCCTTTTTGTCGCCGGCAGCGTCCTCGCGTTCGACAAGGGCTTTGAGCTGATTAAAAAGGGCGCGGCTGACAATACCGCCGGCAACGCCGTAATTCAGGGCTTCCTCTTTGGTCGCAATGAGCACTTTGACGGCGGCGTCCGCAGGGGATTGGTTAAAAGTTATTTCGGTCATTGGTTTCTCCTTATGGTTTTATCTTTGCCATTTTGCGGCGACAGTGATGAAGAAAAGGTTAAAGTTTTGGTGTTGACAATGTTTTTTATGGTGTTAATGTCGGGGAAAAAGGAAAATAAGGCCGGCGTTTTTTAACAGAGGCAAGCAGAGGCCGATTACAGAGGCAAATTACAGAGGCAGATTATGGGCGGAATTTTTGAAGCAGATGCAGACAATATAAGCAAAGCGGCAGAACTTATCAAGAGCGGGAAACTGGTGGCTTTTCCGACAGAAACAGTGTATGGCCTTGGGGCGAGCGTTTACGACGCCAAAGCCGTGGCGGGGATTTTTGCCGCCAAGGGGCGGCCGGCGTTCAATCCGCTGATTTCGCATATTGCCGAGCCGGACGAACTGGCCGGTTATGCTGCGGCTGATGAGCGGGCGTTGTTTCTGGCGCGGAAGTTCTGGCCGGGACCGCTGACGTTTGTCTTGCCGCGCAAGGACGAGAACCCGGCGCTGGATTTGGTCTGCGCGGGATTGAAGACGATTACGGTGCGCTGCCCGCGACATCCGGCGGCGTTGGAACTTATCCGTAAAAGCGGGGTGCCGATTGCCGCGCCGTCCGCCAACCGCTCGCAGACGATTTCGCCGACGACGGCACAGGCGGTTTATGAGAGCCTCGGCGACAGGGTAGATATGATTTTGGACGGAGGTTCCTGCACGGTTGGCGTTGAATCGACCATTTTGGACTTGACGACGCGGCAGGCAGTGCTGTTGCGCGCCGGGGGCATTACCAGGGAAGAACTGGAAGAGGCTCTGGGCGAAACAGTACAGATTTCCGACGGCAATCCGAACAAACCGACATCTCCCGGACAGCTGTTGAAACATTATGCGCCGGCAAAGAAATTCCGCATTAACGCTTTGGCACGCGAAGAAGGCGAGCTGTTTATCGGTTTCGGCAAGGGCTATGAGTGGGCGGAAATGAACCTCAGCCCCAGCGGCGATTTGCGCGAGGCAGCGGCAAACCTGTTTGCTTATATGCGGGCGGCGGACAAAGATACGCGTTTTGCCAAAATGGCGATGGCGCCGATACCGTTTGAGGGGTTAGGGCTGGCGATAAACGACAGAATTAAGCGCGCGGCACGCTAGAGTTTGGTACAAGGGGCAGAGCGCAAGGCGATAAAAGAGGTATGGCAGAGAGCTGTGCAGGGAAGGTTAGGGCACGCATTATGGGACATGAGGTGCGGCATAGAGTGGCGCAGCTGGAGGGATGATGCAGGGCGCGAAAAAAACAGAAAAAGTTAATCTTTTAGTTAAAAATTGCTTTTTATATCCTTGATTTTATCTTCTATTTTAGCTTTGCCTTTTTCTTTTATATCATTAAATTCCTGAACGATGGAACCGCGGTATTCCATGGCCCATGCGACCATTGAATCAATCACGGGCTTGAGATTATAGCCGAGACTGGTCAGGGTGTAATCGACGCGCGGCGGTATCTGCGCATAAACATGGCGGACGAGGATGCCGTTTTCTTCAAGCATACGCAGGTTGGACGTCAGTACTTTCTGCGTGATGCTGCCCAGTTCCTTTTTCAGTTCGCCAAAACGTTTGGTGCCGTCCATCAGGCTTTCGATAATCTGCACTTTCCAGCGGTCGCCCAACATTTTTATCGTCGTTTCGGCAAGATTTAGAGAAACTTTTTCCATTGGTTTTATGCTCCTTTGTTGCGTTTGGCTTTGCTTCCCGGCTTTTGGCGCAAAAGTTCGGCATCAGGTTGGGCGCCAAGCATTTCCGGAAGCCTGCTGCGGGATAATTTAGGCGTTAAAACCGGAGTTGACAAGGGAAAAATCGGAATAATGCAATGTTTTTTGGGGAGAATGAGCTTTGGGGAGAAGAAACGGCGGGGAGGTTCGGCTGCCGGAGAGAACAGGGATAAAAGACGCAGGATAAGACAGCGATGAAGGGGCGGGACAAGGCAGCGATGAGGGGGCTAGAGAAGGCAGCGGTGAGGGGCGGGACAAGGCAGGGATAAGAAGCAGAAGAAAACAAGGGGAGCAATAGGTGGGGAAACGTGCCGGCAGTGAGAAAAAGAAATGTTACGATTCTGTTACAATATGGGGATAATGACGTTTTTTGTTGATTTTTTGGAAAAAATAGTGTATACTGCCACTATATATGTATATATGGGTGGAGCTTATTTATGTATTTATTGATGCTGCTTGCGACGTTTATGGCGTCGATATACGGATACAATCTGTCAGCGCGTCCCGATTATGACCGGGATATTGCGAAGAAAAAAGCTGCGTCCATCATTTTTAAATTCGGTTATCAGTTTAAGGCGGTACGCATGGTTATCGTCGACATCATCAACGGCAATTTCAAGGCGGCGGACGGGGCTGACATCCCGTGGATTTTGCCGGGAGATATGTTTTATGCGAGATTTGACGCGAGCGGGGTTGACGATAACGAAGACATCCATACTTTTGTCAACCAGCAGGGGTCGGAGCATCTGGTTTACCTCAGGGCGAAAAACAAACAAGGCCAGGACAATATCGGCGCCAAAGACTATCTGATGGCCGGGCGGCGGGTATATGACGGTTCGGAAATGGGATTTAAAATCCTGTGTCTGGACAAGCCCATGAACGAGAACGGGAGCAAAAACTGCATATCAACAACAGATGCGGACGGCAACATTACCAAATCGTGCTGCCATGTTTTGCAGGACGGCGGGCGCTACATGGTGGCGTACAAAAAACTTGACGCCCGGTGGATTAACCGGATTTCAGGCGAGGTTACGCTGGATTTTATCAAAGCGCTGGCGCCGAAGGTGTATTATGACAATATCGGCGTTATCCGCTGGGGAAAGACGCCGGGCAAAAACGAAATGGCCTGGCAGTTTCGCGGCAAAATCAACTTTTTGCCGGTTTATGCCGATGATTTGGAGGAGTGGCAGGATAAAACGAACAATACGCAGTCTTATCCGGTAGAACGGCGGAACCGTGCCGAATGGACACTGCCGGTATGGATTTTTGGCAAAGATTTTTTCCAGTCGAAGGTTAACGGGAAAATGGAGACAATCTGCGATGAAAACCAGCCCTGCCTGTTTAAGATACAGAGCTTTTAGGGCGGAAAGGGTCGAGAGAAGCGTTTGAACGGAATGTTGTAACGGAGAGAAACGGGAAAGTGTCGAGGCGGAGAGATGAGCAGAGAGAAACGGGAAAATGCCGGGGCGGAGAGATGAGCGGGGAGAAACGAACGGAATGTTGAAGCAGAAAGGTGCGAGCGGAATGTCGGGGCGGAGAGATATATCAGAAGAAAAACGGCAGGGAATTTTTGATAAAGGAGGTTTAACAATGACTAAATTTTCAGATAAATCGGAGCAGCGCGGTACGCTTCTGGTCGAAGCGCTCGCAATGCTGGGTCTGATTGCAATGGTTACGCCGACCCTTTATAAAAAATCCGCGGAACGCCTGCAGGAAATTCAGGATATTAACGTCGCTTCGCAGGCGCGGACGATGAGTAACGTCATGGATGCCTATATCCGTCAGAACTTTTCCGGCCTGATGAGCTCGGCGGCGGAGGTTTCCAACAGTACGGTGGTTATCGAGTTTGACGACAACCAGTCCGGAGCATACCGCATCGGCTATTCAAGCTATCTGCCGTATGGCTACAAGCCGGACGAACTGCGCGGTTTTGACAAGCCGAAAGTTTATGTCCACCGTGATGACAGTACGCTGGTTTCGTACGTTTTGTATCCGAAAATTATCGATATCGGCAGCAAGCGCGCGGCGCGCATGGCCTCGCTGGTCGGCGCGAACGGCGGTATCATCACCGACGTCAAGGAAGCCAAAGGTACGGGCGGCGCGTGGTTCCTGGACAGCACGATGGTCGAGGATTTGGAATTTGACGATTCTTCCCTGACCGAAAATTCGCTGATTGTTACGTCCAACGAGCCGGTTTCGATGAGCTATGACGACAGCGCGAAATACCTGTACCGCGTACCGCCGAATCCGTCTGACGACGCAGGCGCCTATTTCCACAACACAATGGTAACCGACCTTTATATGGGCGGGCACGCGGCAACGGAAGACGGCGACTATGCGGCTTATGCCAACGACTATTATTCAATTTTTAACGTCAAGAAACTGACGATGAACACGGACTGCAACCGCGAGTTTATTTCCGGGGGTGTATCGTCCTCGCCGGAGAAGTTATGCGATCCGAACGTTGCCGACCTTTATATCGGCAAACCGTTCAGAAAGACGCTGGACATTGCGACGCATACGCCTCAAGTTGAGGCCAGCAACGGTGCGGCATGGATTTACGGCAACCTGGCGGCGCTGAGCGAGAACTTCCAGCTGTTCCGTGAAGAAGCGCTGTATGACGGCAATGCTCGCGAGCGCTTCGGGTATGATGCGGATATGAACCGCAAAAGCGACGGCTATGACGTTTTGCAGTTCGCACGCATGGGCAGCACCGGCACCGGCGACGAGGAAATCGTTGTCTTGCGGGCGGAGAACAAGGAAAATGCCGAACGCGTGGCAATGATGGACGAATTCGTGCAGGTTAAGCGCCGCAGCGACTCTTCAAACGTTACCGACTTCCTTATCGGAGAGTCTTCGGGAACCGGCGGCGAGGGCGCTTTGTTGCAGGCTTTCCGCGACGGAACGACCAACGAGGTGCACATTAACCAGAATTCGGCGTCTTCGATTACGGAAATCAACCGCCAGGGCGGCACGGTTTATATCAACGGCGGCTCTTCGGCGACGACCAACATGGTAACGCACATTAACGACATGGGCGGCAACCTGTACGCCGGGCACGACGGCGGCTGGCTGCAGGCGCAGGGCTTTGACAGCAGCGCGAGGGTTCACCTGCTGGCGAACGTCAACAGCGCCGGCGTGGACAACCGCGTGTTTACGATAGGGCATGACATCAGCGATACCGGCGGCGTCGGCGACGCTTACAACACCAACCATATGATGTACGGCGACAGGGACAAGGTTTCGCTGCGCGGCGGTGCGGTTCGCGTCTATTCCGACGAGGGATATACGGGAACCGAGGCCGGACCGGTGGCTTTTCAGCCGACGGACGTATCCGTTGCCAACGAATATAAAGACCTGGGCGGCAAGACGCTTGAACACCTGACGACGGTGGCGTCGCGTTATACCGATATTCTCGGCAGAACCTATATGGGCAACAAGAACATGGGCTCGACGGGAACCGACGACGGCAAATATACCCGCGAAAAATATACGCTGGGCGTTGCCGGGTCGGCATGGATTGACGAACTGCTGTGGGCAAGGCAGGCCTGGCTGCAGCAGGCGGGCATGAAAGAACTGCACGCCGGGTTTAAGAACTTTGCGCAGTTTTCGAGCGCGCCGCAGACGGCATGGCTCAACGCGTATGACGATATGGTCATTATCCGCAACCCGACCAAGGGCGGAACCAATGATTCGCGCGGCGAAGTCAACGCCGGCAAGAACGACATGATGCTGCAGGCGGATTCGACGAAAATCGTTTTGAACGATACGGCGGGCGCGTGGGCCTGGTTTGAAGACGGCAGCGCGACGGTCGGCGCGGGAACGACGGACGGCACAATCAAGAACTACTTCTTTGCCGATATGGACGGCAACGGCGGTGCCGGTTCGGCGAACGTCATCGGTTCAACGCTGGCGAATATGTACACCATAGATTCCAAAGTTTCGAGCGTTGTGGACATTCAGCGCGAGGCAATGCGTTTCGGCGGGCACTGGTCTTCGTCGTATGCAAACCGGATTGATGCCAAAACGGGAACCTTTACGCTGAAAACCAAGGACGTCAGCTCCACCGACCAGGACGAGGGCGCACAGCTCTATGCCGACGCGGACAAAATCCGGACGAGATGGGTCGACTTTCAGGTAGAGGACGACTCCAGCATCGCGCGGTTTAAGGTGGCGCCGAACGAAGTGCCGGAAAGCAAGACGGCACAGGCCAACGTACAGGTCAACGGCTCGTTCCACGTTACCGGCAACGAAGTTATCCATATCGCTTCCAACTCGTCCAATGCGGTCGGAACGGACGACAACGACCATGCGATGTTTGAAATTGACCCTGAGTACATTCAGGTCTGGGCAAGGGACAGCGACGGCAACTATGCGGCGGGCGGCTCTTCGGCCGGCGGCTATTATGCGATGCTGAAAATCAACCCGAGCGACGTCAAAGGCGGTTCCAGCAATATTAACGATACGGAAGACGCGTCGATTTATATCCGCAAAGGGGCGATTGAACTGGAAGAAAGCTATGCCAACGGGACGCCGTCGACTTTTGGTGCGGACGAAGGTTTCGGCTATATCAAAGCCAACCGCTTTGTTTCCAACACCAACGAAACGGTTCCGGAAATCAGCGGCAAGACCGACCGCGGCACGCAGTATGACCAATATATGGTCAACCCGGCCTATACGTCGGTCATGCACGACATCAAGCTGACGACGCGCGGCGGCGCAAGATTGAGCGATGCTTTGCCGGACTTTGTGCTCAAGGGAATTTACAATGTATCGAACGACTATGTCGAGGGTGTCGGCGGCGGCAAGACGACGCGCATCAAGTGGAGTGCGGGCGATTCATGGAAAGGGCCGACGCAAGATTCCGACGTAGCATGGGCTTCGCCGTACCTCGGCAAAATTCCGTATGCATTGTGCCCCCCGGGATACAGAAACATGGCAACGGTTGTGCCGACGTCGTTTAATATGGGGCAGGCCGGCGAAATCATTCAGGCGAGCAAGGTTTCAGGCATGCCGAACGCCAGTGCCGTCCACGATCAGTGGTTTGTTAACCAGGCGACCCGGCAGGCCAAGATTTTGGAAACCGCCAGAGGATGGGGCTCGTCCAATATGAATGACGCCATTATCTATCCGGGCATGGAGGCGGTCAGCAGCCTGATTTACAACGGCATTTATCAGGACGGCAATACGCACAGCTCGTTCCTGGCGCAGACGCTGACCCGAACCGAGGGGTGGTATCTGGGATTGAAGGCGGAATATACGGATTCCGCGGCAACGCAGACGAAGTCTGAACTGGTTGCCAATGTCGGGGATCAGAATGTCGGAACCTATACCTTTAGTACAGACGGAACTGACCAGTACGCCGTGGCTCAGCCGCTGTATTTCCAGCAGAATACATGGCTGAAAACCGCACTGGAGCCGTTTGACGAAGGCTGGCATGCGCGTATGGGCTTTATTTACGATACCGATTATTATAAGAACCTCGGAAGCGGCGGCGGTGATGAAGGCATTTTTTCGAACAACAACGAAGAAGGGTATAACGACAGCAGCAATACAAACCCGACTTTCCAGGGCGGAAACTTCGTCTGGAACCTGTTTCCGGTGCCGACCAATACGCTGGAAGGGCATGCGACGGTATATTGCTACTTTGACCGTTCCGCCTTTAACAAAGGCGACTGGGTAAATAAAGTCGACCAGATTGACCAGCTTGACGATTACCGCGATATCGAGAGCAAAACAACGCCTGAGAATCAGGATTATATCAACAGGCTGAACGATCCGTCGCTGAGGTACAGCGACCCGTGGTAAGCGGCTGCGGCGGCGTGCCGCGTGCCATTTGAACCGGAAGTTGCTGATTGCGTGAGGCAATGACGGTCATCGCAGCGAGGGGCAGCTGTATTTGAAAAGCAGAAGGAAGGGCGTTCGGGAAACCGGCGCCCTTTTGGCGTGGGCGGAGAACCTCCCTTGTGCACGGGCAGGGAATGCTCTTTGCGTACGGGCAGAGAACCGTTCTTTGCGTACAAGTAGAGAACCGTTCTTTGCGTATGGGTAGAGAATGACGGAGAGCAGAATATCAGGGGAGGGCGGCGAAAGGTATGCCGGAGCCGGAACGCAACGGGCGTTTCCGAGGCGGAAAGGGGCAGTACGGGGCTATGAGGCCGGCGGGCCGGGCACTGGTACGGGTACACTAAACGGGCGGTTTCGTATACTTCCGGCGAGGTCGTTTCCGCGGGCGGCGGCGCTTATATATAAAGCGTAAATCTTGTTTATAAGTTGCGGAATGGCTTTGCTAACGGGATTTTTCCCTTTTATGCTTGGGGGCATAATGTAGTAACTTTTATGTATAGAGGATGTAGAGAAATGGATATCTGCAACAGTATCAGCGAACTGGCGTATTTATCCGGCATTGAGCTTACGGCAACGCTGGATACGAAAGTCGGTCTGCTCAAGGCTATGGATATTCTCGACGAAAATTTTGATTGTCATACGGCGGACGCCGGACAGCAGGAAAAAAACTTCCGGCTGGTTGAGAAGATTATAGAAGAAAAAAAGAATGCCAATTTTATCAACATCGTGCACCATGTGCCGATTTTGCTGCAAAACGAACCGCCGGCGGTAGAGGTTTCGCTGCCGGACGGCGCGACGATGCTGAAATGGAATTTTTACGAAGACGAAGACCCGAAGAAATATTACCGCGGCGAAGTCGTTATTGAAGACTCGGACAAGTTTTACAGCGGGGAAGTCAACATCAGCGATTTGGAGCGGCTGGGGCAGAACGAAGGTCCCAACGAACGCGAAATCAACGGGACGACATACCGCAAGTACCGCTTTAAGTTTCCGTTTGACGTCAGGCTCGGCTATCATAATGTCGAGTTTTCGTATATTGACAAGAACGGCGTGGAAGTCGTGCAGAAGACAAGGCTGATTTCGGCGCCGCAAAAATGCTACGACGGGCTGGGCATTACCGAAGGAAAGAAAACCTGGGGCGTGCCGACGCAGCTGTACGAACAGGTCAGCGAGAACAACCTCGGTATCGGCAACTTCAGCGATTTGGCGCATCTGGGGTATATTCTCGGCAAAAACGGTGCCGGGGTGATGGGCGTCAACCCGCTGCACGCCACCCGCGACGACCAGCCGGAAAACGCTTCGCCGTACGGGCCGGACAGCCGTATGTTTTTCAACTATATTTATGTTGATGTTACGGCCGTTGACGAGTTCAAAAACAGCAAGCGCATCAGGGATTATTACAACAGCCCGGAATTTCAGGAAAAGCTGAAAATCAACCGCCGCCGCACCTATGTCGACTATACGACGACGCAGGCGCTGGTGGACGACATCCTGCACCGGTGCTTTGAGGAATTCAAATATTCGCCGGAAAGCGAAGAGGCACGCAACCGCTTTAACGTATACTGCGACGACAAAGGGCAGGATTTGGAAATGTTTGCGACGTTCCGTGCGCTTTCCAAATATTTTGCGGGGCAGAATCCGGCGCCGGCGCTCTGGAAAGACTGGCCCGAGGCTTATAAAAACCCGCATTCGCCGGAAGTAGAGGCTTTTAAGCGCCAGCACCGCAGCGAAATCGACTACTTCAAATACACGCAGTGGCTGTGCGAAAACCAGTTGCAGCAGGTTAAGGAAAACTGCCTGAACTCGGGCATGAAAATCGGCCTGTACATGGATATGGCTGTCGGCGCGTCGTGCAAAGGGTTTGAAGCGTGGTATTATTCCGACCTTTACCTTAAAGGGACGGCTGGAGCGAAGCCCGACATACTTTCGGCCAGCGGGCAGAAGTGGGGTCTTTTGGGCTTTAACCCGGTCAAATTGCAAGAGCAGGGGTACGAGCCTTACCGCAGAATTCTGGAAGCCAATATGCGCTATGCCGGGTGCCTCAGAATCGACCACGTTTTGCAGCTGCACCGGCTGTTTATGTTCCCGGACAACGGCGCGGAAGGCAATTATGTTTATTACAACGTCAAGGAACTGATGGCGATTGTGGCGCTTGAAAGCCACCGCAACAAAACGATGGTTATCGGCGAAGACCTGGGCGACATGACGGACGACCTGCGCCGTAATATGGAAAACTTCGGCATTTTGTCGTACCGGGTGCTGCCGTTTGAGCGCAAGAGCGATATGTACAGGTCAATGCGGCATCCGGGCGAATATCCGCAGATGTCGGTCTGCGCGCCGTCAACGCACGATACGCCGACTCTGGTCAGCCAGTGGAACGTGCAGCACGTCTGGCAGCAAAAGCTGCTTGGCGTTTTGAATGACAAGCAGGCTGACGATGCATTTGAACAATATGCATCGCAGCGCGAAGGCATGAACTGGATTTTGGGGCATTACGGAATCTGGGACGAAGTGGGCGGTTCGTACGTCGCCGACCCGAGAGGAGATCCTAATACAGTGCCGGCGGAATACATTCCGGCCGTAACGACATTTTTGGCCAGAAGCAATTCGGCGATTATGCTGATGCCGTTTTCCGACATTTACGGTTTGGGGGAGATGGGCAACGTGCCCGGCATGCCGGAAATGGAATGGTCGGTCGAAAAGCCGATACTGGAAATCCGCGGCGATAAATCTTATCCGAACTGGCGCAAGAAAATGCACATTCCGGTCGAGCATGTCGAAGACGTGGAAATGTTCAAGCGGGTTGCGGGTATCCTCAACCGGTATCGCCCCGACGGCAACGACGGCCGCGGACGCTATTACCAGTTTGAGCGCATGGGCAACAACAATGCGTCGACGATCGATTTTGAAAAATACAAGCGGCTGCACGACATTATCAAGCATCGCGACGAATACCGGCTGGAACAGATTTTGGAACACCGCTACAGCGATACCTACAAACTGCGTCTTGACCATCGCCGGGTTGAAACCCAGACGCGTTATGACGAGGCAGTGCGGGCATGGAACGAACGCGATACGACGAACGATGCCTTGTTTGACAACGGCGCGATGCCGGGCGGTCTGCCGCTTGACGGACAGGCGGCGCCGGATTTGCTGCAACAGGCCGGGGAAGAACAGGCGAGAATGCCTGAAAACGGCGGACAAACGCAGGAAGCCTCACTGATTATGCTTGACAAATACAAAAAACATCAGGGGCGTTAGGAGGATTTGGCCGGTTCCGGCAGTAATGAACCCGAGCGATTAAAATACGGCAGTTTAACCATATTTTAAATCTTTAGGTTTAGAAAATATTTTTAGGTATGTATATTTGAATGTTATTTGAATAAGGCAGGCTGACTCTATGGAAAAAAAGCAACAAGTACGGGCGATTTTTCAGGTAGGGGCGTGGCTTGCCTTTATTATGCTGGGATATCTTGGCATCAGAAGCTATAAGCTTTCGGTCGAAAAGCTCAAGACAAACAAGTGCATTGAAGAGATTGAAACGCTGTCGCGCGGCATCCAGTTTTATTTTCAGGGACAGCGCGATTACGGCGAGTTCAATTATAAACAGGCGGTGTCTTTCAAGCTTATCCCGAAGGATATGTTCAAAGAGGGCTTTACGGAAGCGACCAATGCGTACATGGGCGGGGTGGACTTCTTTTATTCGTCCCTGACTCCCGGAGACAAAAACAAGGCTTTTGAAATTTCGTTTCAGGGGCTGAGCCGGTATGCGTGTGTTGAACTGGTACGGATGAACTGGGGCAGCTCGGATATGAGCAACCTGATTGCCGTGGCAGGGTATGCAGCGCCGACGCCGTCCGGCGTTTTGGATGAGATTTATCCTGATACGCAGCAGAAAGACATCAAATCACGCAATATCTTTATGGCCAATGAAGCGCCTTATGTCAGTCTGGACAAGCTGGAAAGCGTCTGCGGCTGCGACGGCGACAACTGTTCGGTCGTATGGAAATTCCGGTAAGCGAAGGAACGGACGAAGGCGTCCGGGGCGGACGATGAGGCGGCAGTGCTGAAGCCGTCCCGAGAAACCGATGGTAAACGGAGCGCATTTTTTGCTTGCAAAATTCTGAGGCTGTGCTATAAAAGTCCGCAGTTTGGCGCGGCTTGCCAGAGGGTTCGACAGAGTGCGCAGTTTGGCGCGGCTTGACGAGGTTTTTTGGCTGGGCGGCGCAGTTTGGCGATAAAATTAAATTTTCAAACAGGGATGATTATGACAGAAGAAATCAGTGAACAGAGACAGAGCCGCCTGAACAAGCTGGCGAAACTTGAAGAAATGGGCTACAATCCGTATCCTTACCGGTTTAAGCCGGACAGCTTTGCCAAACCGCTGCAGGAAAAATACAAGGAACTGCCTGCCGGAGAGAATACCGAAGACCGGGTAACAGTTGCGGGCAGGGCAATGGCGGTCAGAAACGACGGTATGTTTATCGACCTGAAAGACAAGAGCGGCAATATTCAGATTTTCTGCCATAAGTCGCATTTGCCTGAAGATAACCTGAAGCTCTTGAAATGTCTTGACATCGGTGACATCATCGGCGTTACCGGGTTTATCCGCCGGACGCCCCGTGGCGAACTTTCGGTGGCGGCGGAGAAGTTTGACATTATTGCCAAGTCGCTGGAGCCGCTACCGGAGAAATTCCACGGGCTGACGGATGTGGAAACCCGCTATCGCAAACGCTATGTCGATTTGATTATCAACGATGAGGCTAAGGAAATCCTGCTGACGCGGTGCCGCATTGTTTCCGCGGTGCGTGAGTTCTTTAACGGCGAGGAATTTCTGGAAGTGGAAACGCCGACATTCCATCCGATTATGGGCGGGGCGAATGCCAAACCGTTCATCACGCACTACAACGCGCTTGATAACGACTTTTATCTGCGCGTGGCGACCGAGCTGTATCTGAAAAAACTGGTGGTCGGCGGTATTGACCGGGTGTTTGAAATCGGCAAAAACTACCGCAATGAGGGAATTGACAAAAACCATGTGCCGGAATTTACGGGGCTGGAGGCGTATATGGCGTATGGCGACTATAATGATATGGCCGATTTGATTTACCGGTTGGTGCGATTTGTCGTCAATAAGGTGTTCGGTACCGACAAGCTGGTGCTGGAAGGGCACGAAATTGATTTTTCAAAGCCGTTTCCGAAAGTTTCCATCATAGACCTTATCAAGCGCGAAACCGGAGCGGATTTCCTGAGCGTCGAAACAGTCGAAGATGCGCGGGCGCTGGCAAAATCGGTCGGAGTTGATGCTGACCATTGTTCAAACTGGGGCAAGGTTGTGCAGGAAGTATTTGACGAAAAGGTCGAGCATACGCTGATTGAGCCGATTCACGTTTCCGACATGCCGAAAGATATTTCGCCGCTGGCTAAAACCCACCGCGACAATCCGCGGCTGGTGGAGCATTTTGATACCTATCTGCTCGGTATGGAACTCGGCTGCGCGTATTCCGAACTTTCCAACCCGCTGGAACAACTGGAACGCTTTAAGGCACAAATGGCGGAGCGCGAGAACGGCGACGACGAAGCGCAGATGCTTGACGAGAGCTTTATTGACGCGCTGTCATACGGTTTTGTGCCGACGACAGGCATGGGCATGGGCATGGACCGGCTGGCAAAACTGCTGACCGGGGCGGCGACGCTGCGCGACGTTATCCTGTTTCCGACGCTGAAGAAAGCAAAATAAAACAAGGCAGCAAGACCAAGAGACATATCAGGTATTTGATGCCTGTATGCCCAAAAAAAGGCCGGCAGTTTTGTACTGTCGGTCTTTTTGTCATCTGAAATCCGCGTTTTGGGCGTGTGGGTTACTTTTTGCATTATGCCGATAGAGGCTAAAATAAAATGCTTTCATCGTCGGCATCGTCGCTGTACCCATTTTCCAATGCCGTGTAAATACATATAACGGCCGGCATTATCAGCGAATACAGAAATATGTTTCCGGCGGTTGCTTCAATGCCTGGGATTATGGCAGCGACCAGAGCGAAAATAATCAGGCTGGCCACATATAAGACGATGAATTCAATTAAAAATTTTTTCATTTTTTGTTGTTTTAATAATAAGATACAATTTAATAATCACTGTCGGCGTTTCAGGCAGATACGCCGACGGTTAAGCATTACCGCTGAGGATTATCGCTGTCCTTGGTGCTGTTAATTAGCGCTAAACCTCCGATACATATAAAAGCGGGGAACAGCAGAGCTAACAAGAAAAACTCTTTTGTAAATATCGTTTCACCTGTTGGTAAAAAGAAATTCCTGATAAAAGCTATCATCATCTCCAATGCATACACCGCGGTAAAAAGACATAAAATCTGTTTTACGTTTGTCTTTTCTGATTTTTTCATTTTTTGTTGTTTTAATAATAAGATACAATTTAATAATCACTGTCGGCGTTTCAGGCAGATACGCCGACGGTTAAGCATTACCGCCGGCGTAAGGGGAGAAAAATCCCCGGTTGGGTTTCTGCCCAACAGATTATCAGTTGCAGGCGGCGCATTTCTAAGCGCCCATAGCCTCCCGTTCTTCAGAGGTAACGAGTTTCTGGCGGAGCAGGAGGTCGGCCATGTTTCGGATTTCCCAGGTCAGCGCATCTTTCATCCGGCAGCGGTTTTTCTTGACCTCGCGCAGGAGGTTGGCCAGCTGGCAGACGGATTTCAGGTTTTTGACCGGGACGCTGAATTCCCTGCCGCAGAAACGGACGGTTTTGTTCATCAGTTTCAGGCGGTAGTGGCGGCGCAGGAAAGCGTCGGCCTCGCGGATTTCGGGCGTGATTTCAATCAGCCCGTCAATCGGCTTTTGGAAAGTTCCGGCGTAGCGTTCGCAGCGTTCAAGCGTTCCCGCGATTTCATGGAACATCATTTCCATTTGGGCGAGCCCTTTGCCGTTCATCAGTTTGGCCGCTTCATCAAGCTTTTCTTCAATAACGAAGTAGCGGGAGATTATCTCCGGAGCCTGCTGGGCAACGGTGCGCTCGGTGCGCAGCGACTGGCGCTTGGTTATGCACCAAATCGCGGTTTGCCCGGCGGGGATAATCTTTTTTACCGCCTGAACGTTGGCTCCGGTGTTGGTGCCGAGAGGCGCCAGCCCGATGCTTTGAGGCGAAACCCCGAGGCGAATGCAGACGTCGCGCAGCAGTTCCGCTTCGCTTTTGTCATGCGTATGCCGGCTCAAAAGGCCTTTGCCGCCGACGCAGAGCACCGCGGGGCGGTAACCGTATTCGGCACGGATTTTGTGGTACATCCAGGAAGCCCAGAGGGCTGAGGTCGGGTCGTCGTCAATGGCAATGACAAAATCGGCGCGAACCGGTTTGTTTGCCTTGACAAAACAGTTACTTTTGACGGCCAGAGCATTGTAAATGACTTCTGCGGCCCGGTGCGAGCGTGCAAACATTTTTTCGTTCATAATTGTTTTTGTTTTATAGTAAGACATAATTTTTATATAAGCGGAAAACAATATAACGTGTTTTTGTCTATATGTCAACACAAAATTCGGGATGCGGCGGCAGACAGGCGGAGCTGAGTGCGAGCCGGACAGACGGCGGTCAGCGGGACACGGGGCGATATGCGGGCAGGGCAAGCGAGGACAGAACGGCAGGAGAGCAACGGGACACGGGGCCGAAAGCGAGCAGGGCAAACGAGAGCAGAACGGCAGGAGGGCAGCAGAATACGGGGCCGAAAGCGGGCAGGCGGCAGGGGAAACAGGAGAAGCGGGCGGCAATGTCTGGGGTTAAGTTATTTTTTTGCTTGTCTGGCAGGGATTGTTTTGCTTTAATTTCAAGACAGCAGTTCAGGCTTTTTAGGAGGTATCATGCAAAAGCTGTGGGTTCTTTTGTTGCTGGCTGCCGGATTTGCCGGGGGATATTCCTACCGCAATGTCGGGGAGCCGTATAAGCTGGACTATCGCAGGGCGGTTGTCAACCTGCCCATTACATTTACTAAACATCTTAATAACGACAAATATGCGCTGGGGGAAAAGTATCTGGCGGAGGATTTGGCCGCGGAGCTTAAAAAACAGGGCATTGACACGCGGCTCTATACGTTTGAGGACACTTTTTCAAACCGGAATTTTAACGAAGGGTTTGAAATCTATATGAGGGCGGGGCCGGAATTGCGGCTGGACGGGTATCACCGCTATGCCGACAAAGACCGGATTTCGGTGCTGTTTGAAACCATACCCTACCAGATGCGGGAAGTGAAAAACGCAGACATCGTGTTTACAGGGGCGCCGAAGAAAAACCGCGAATACCGGGAGAAAGGGATTAATTCGCATTTTCTGCCGCAGTTTACGCGGCTGGATAAATTTTACCATGCGCCGCGCGAAAAGCTGAAGAAAAAGGTATTGTTCGTGGCTAACCAATGGCCGGACTTTCCGCTGCGCAAGTCTGTCGAATATGCCAAAAAGAGCGGCGTAGAACTGGAAGTTTTCGGCGACAACTGGGAAAACAGCCTGTTTGGCGAGTATGCCGGATGGTGGAAAGCAAGGCAGATACCCAACGACCAGCTGAAATATTTTTATTCGTCGGCGGACATCGTCCTTAACGATACGCGGCCGGATATGATTGAAGCCGGGTTTATCAGCAACCGGATTTTTGACGCGACGGCGTGCAAGGCGTTTGTCATTTCCGACTATATGCCTGAAATTGAGGAGATTTACGGGGATTCGGTACCGATGTACCGGAACGCGCGCGAGTTTAAGCAGCTGATAGAATATTATCTGGCACATCCCGAGGAACGGCGGAAAAAGGCGGAGCAGGCATACCAGATTACGCGGGAACGTTTTGCCGCGGGGGCGGTTATCGGGAAAATGGCAGAGGTGTTGCAAGATTTTGCCGCGCGGCTGCCGGAACGGGAGTAACGGCTTTGGAACAGGAGAGGCAATGCCGCGGGCCGGCGTATAAAGCGGGCGGACAGAGGAAAACAGTCAGGAATACGGGCAGAGAGATGACGGAAATGATCAGAACGGCGGGAAAAAGAGCGAGCGGGAAAACGATTGCGGCTGCGGCAAAAAAAAGTAAGAACGGGGAAGCCGCGGCTGCGGAAAAGAGAACAGGCGTAAGAAAGGCAGGTGCAGAGAAAATGTCCGGAGCAGAGAAAACGTCCGGGGCAGAGAAAACGTCCGGGGCAGAGAAAATGTCCGGGGCAGAGAAAACGTCCGGGGCAGAGAAAACAGCCCGTATGCGGCGGATTATGAAAACGGCGGCAGCCGTTGCCGTGGCGCTGTTTATCGGCTGGACGGGCGGTTATGTTACGGCGGACGGCATGGGGCTGAAGACGGACAGCAGGCTGGTGGCGTTCCGAATCGGCAACCAGCGGGACGTTATCGACTATGATATGCTGGCGGCAATCCGCTTTCTGGAATATAAATTCAGGCAGGAAGGGTATAAAATCGCCGGGTATGCGTATGCGGGGGATATGTATCCGAAAGAGCTGGACGCGGCGGGCGTGAACGTTTTTGTGCGCGGCTTTCCGAATTTTTATGACCTGAGGATGAATCCGAACAGCCGCAATATCTATTATATGCATCGGTTTGCCCAGTTTTATGCCGAAGAACTGCGCAATTTTGACTATTACCTGTCGTCGCAGAAAAAAGTTCTTGATGCAGTTGACGGGCGGGTCAGGGTTGATTTGCTGCCGGGCGGTTTTGTGCCGCACGAACGCCTGATTCCCGGCACGTACGCGTACGACGTGCTGTATATTTATGAATTTTACAATCCGGTATATGACGCGTTTATCCGGCGTTACAACAATCCGAAAACGTACAGCGGCGCCAGATTTGCGGCGCTGAGCGACGAAGAACGGGAAGAAGAGCTGAAAAAGGCGAAACTGGTGGTGTATGAAATGGGGCCGGTCGGCGAGGACGATGAAATTTATGTTCCGTATGCGGCTTATGACATTATCAGTTACGGGCGGCCGCTGCTGACCAACCGCAAGCCTAATCTCGACTGGTATTTCGGCGGCGACGTCTGGCTGTTTGACGACGTTGAGAGCATGGCGCTGGCGACCAATCAGGCGTTGAACACGGCGGACGGCATTCGCGAAAGGAAAGCTGCCGACGCGCGGCTGATACTGGAATCTTTTATGAATATGCGGGTGCCCTTTATGCAAAAGCTTGGTGCGGATATTTCGCGGCCGGGGCGGGGCGAAAAGGCGGCGCAGAGAAATCCTGTTCCGGGCGGCCCGTTGCAGCACCGGGGTTGATATGCAAAAAAAATGCCATATTTTTTACAGGGATTTAGAAACTGTTAACTAAATCAATAGTATTAATAACATTATGCCGGCGGAGGAGCGTCCAACGCAAGAAGGAAAGGCGGCAGACAGTGCCTGCCCGTGCCGAACCGGCGGACGGCATGAACGGCTTTGCAGCCGCGGGTGCGTCCGGAACGGCATACGTGAGGAAAATATAATAAGGAAATTAAAACATGACTACAAACGCACAAGTTGATTTTTTGAACGACATTAAAGACAAAAAAGTTTCGGTTACCGTGTTTTTGATTAACGGCGTGAAACTGCAGGGCGTTATTACCTGGTTTGACGGGACGTCTCTGCTGTTAAGACGCGACGGGCACACTCAACTTGTCTATACGCACGCCGTTTCGACGATTATGCCGGCAACGCCGATTGACGTGGTTGAAGGATAATCAGCCCTTTGCCGCAGCTGAAGGCCGGCTTTTGAATGGCAGGCTTTTGAATGGCAGTTTTTTTCTGCCGAAAGCGGGCGGGTGACAGATGCTTGCAGAAGAACGCCGGACGGGCCTTTGGGGCCGGAGCCGGCGTTCGGCTGTCAGGGGAGAAAGGGAAGGCCTGTAAACGGTATCAGGCTGGCAAAAGGGAAATTTGACTGATGAGGCAGGTTTGTTAGAGATTGAAAAAGACAGAAAGACCAAGACGGCGGTTATCTGCCCGGTTATCAAAACCGCGGCGGGGATGATGACGGCAGAAGAAGAGGCGGCGCGGGAAAACGAAGCGGTAGGGCTGGTGTTGGCGATGGGGCAGGAGGTTGTCTTCTGCGAAACGGTCAGAATGTCTGCGATTGTGCCGAAGAGCTTTTTCGGCAAGGGAACGCTGGAGCGGCTGAAAACAGCCTGTGAGGAAAAAGGCGCCGAACTGCTGGTGGTGGATATGCCGGTATCGGCGGTACAGCAGCGCAATCTGGAAAAGATGCTCAATATGAAAGTCATTGACAGAACGGCGGTTATTCTGGAAATTTTCGGGCAAAGGGCGCAGACCCGCGAAGGAAAATTACAGGTGGAACTGGCGCATCTGACTTACCAGCGCGGCAGGCTGGTGCGGAGCTGGACACACCTGGAGCGCCAAAGGGGCGGCGGCGGCTTTCTCGGCGGGCCGGGAGAAACGCAGATAGAACTTGACCGGCGGCATTTGGACGAACGGATTGTCAAAATCAAAAAAGAGCTGGAAAAAGTCCGGCAGACACGCTCCATTCAGAGGGCAGCGCGCGTTAAGGTGCCTTATCCGGTGGCGGCGTTGGTCGGCTATACCAACGCGGGGAAGTCGACGCTGTTCAACCTTATTACCAAAGCGGACGTTTTTGCCAAAGACATGCTGTTTGCCACGCTGGATCCGACGCTGCGTAAAATCGAACTCAGAAAAGGGCAGGACATTATCGTGTCGGATACGGTCGGCTTTATCTCGAATCTGCCGCATGAACTGGTGATGGCGTTTCGGGCAACGCTGGAGGAGGTATTGGAAGCGGACGTTATCGTCCACGTTATCGATGCGTCCAATCCCGACTGCAAAACGCAGCGGCAGGATGTGCTTGACGTTTTGCACGAGCTGGGGCTGAGCAAAATTGAGCATGAGCCGAATTATATTGAGGTGTTTAACAAAACCGACAAGTTGGATGCGGCGGCGAAAGCGCGGCTGGCGGAAAGGATTTCCGGGAATACGTCTGCGGCGGCGGTTTCCGCTTTGAGCGGAGAAGGAACGGAAAGGCTGATGCAATTGCTGCGGGAAAAAATCTGTGCCAAAGGCGAACTTAAGACGGTGTCGGTTCCGGTCGGCGACGGCAAGAGGCTGGCGGAGGTTTACCGGACGGCGGAGGTTCTGGAACGGCGGGACGACGGCGAGCGCATTTACCTGCGCGTGAGGTGCTGACGGAACGGGGCGGCTTTCGGGGTTGGCTCGAGCGGGCGGAATTTTTGTACCGTGGTTGAAAACAGCGGGGAAGACAGGAAGAAAAAGATTGATTTTGCGGCGGTTTTGCGGTAAAATGGGAGAATAAGAAAGCGGCGGAGCAGCCAAAGCCGGGGAGATCGCCGTTCAGGCTGAACGGCAGAAGAACGGCAATGTAACGGCGAAACGGCTGCATAATGGCGAAATGGCGGCGTAATCGCGAAATGGCGGCATAATGCAGGCGGCGCCGAAAGAGAAAGGCAGCCCCGGGAGAAATACCGGAAGGAAAAAGACGATGGACATAACGGAACTGGAAGACGTATATTCGGAAAACGACAAATATCTTATCCGCGAATATCAGAAACACGGCACGGACGATTTTCTGGTGGCAGGGCTGGGGGACAAAACGTTTGTCGTGCCGTATAAATATACGGTGGGGTCGCATACGCCGAAAACTTCCATCAGCCGCTTTATGGCGTCATTGCTTGATTTTGAAGTACGGGAAGAAGGAAAGTACCTGCGTGCGGGGGAACCGGTGCTGACCGTCGGCTTTGAAGGGCGCGAGTATGTGGTGCCCTACGGCATGACGGGGCGCATTTCGCCGCAGCAGCTGGCCGAAACGGTGCAGGCGCGGGCGGAAGCAAAATACAATACGGTTATTAACGCGGCACGGGCGCTGGAAGCCGCCGGGCATGATACAGGGATGCTGGATTTTTCTTCGGCGGCGGCGGAAAAATATGCCTACCGGCTGGCGGAACTCGGCAGCACGGCAGTTTTGGACAAGGAAACGCCGGAGCGCCTGAAAGTGATGGATTTTCTGCATAAGGCGGGAAACAAGGCGGCGAAGAAATTTAAGGCTTCGGCGCAGGGCATGGCGCGCCAGCTCGGGCGCAAGGTTGTGGAAGCCGAAAGGCAGGCGGCGCGGATTTATGTGCCGAAAAGCTATAAGGCTGCGGCACTGGCGACTCTTCTCGGCGCGGGAACGGCAGGCGTTATGCTGACGGGCAGAGGATGTTCGGACACGGAGCGGCAGGAACAGCAGACCGAAGTGTCGGCAGAGACTGCAACCTATATGGATTTTATGGGGCGGGAACATTCCGACGTTTACGGCAATATCCGGCGGATTCAGGACTGGAAACCCGAAATTACGGCACTGCTGATGGCGGTTGAGGGCTTTTCAGACAAGGCTTTTCCGGACGGGGGAGGCGTACCGACCATCGGTTCGGGCACGACGTTTTATCTGGATGAAAACGGCAGGGAAACCAAGGTCAAGATGGGCGATGAAATTTCCGCCGACGAGGCGATGGAGCATAAGTGGCGCTACATCAACAAATATATGATAGAAACACTGGGCGACGATTTCGGACGGGCCTGCACGGAAAAAGAGGCTATGGCCGGAATCGGGGCAGGGTTCTGCTGGGGGCAGAATGCGTTTGCCAAGTCGGAATTCCTCAAATCTATGAAAAAAGGGGAAGATTTGGACGAGCAGCTGCGTAAACTCAGCGGCTTCCGCAGGCAGAAAGGGCTGTTAAAACGGAGCTATGCCCTGGCGTGCTGCCTGTCCGGCGCATGGACGGCGCAAGATTTGCTGGATTTGCCGGTTTATGAAATCAAGGGCAAAGGGTATGTCCACTGTGCGGTATATACGCTTGATTTGCACGAGATTATGCCCTGCCGCAGCGACGGCAAAGGCGGATATGCCAAAGACAAAGACGGCAACGACGTGCCGAAAGTCGGCGAGGACGGTTTTTGTCTTGATTTTTATCTGGACAAAGCGCAAGACATTAAAGAAAGCCTGATAGCACAGGCCGAACGCGGCAAAACGCCGTATAAAACGGTGCGCGATTTAATGCCGGAAGATATGCTGCGCCAGCTGGAACCGGAGAGGTTTGGCGGCTTTACGGCGGAATCCGAGCAGCGCCGCGACAGCAGTATCGGTGCGGAGAAAAACGGCAAGGGCCGGACGCTGGTAACGGATGCCCGGGCGTTTAAATGGGGAAGGGACTGATTAAGGAGACGGGGTACCCGGTTAAACGAAAAGGGCAGCCGGTTAAAAAGAAGGGAACAGCCGGTTAAAGCAGAGGGAAAATATCGGGTTAAGGCGAAAAGCCTGTCCGGTCAAAGTAACAGGATGTTAAAGCAACGGCCGACGGCGTATTGGGGTAATGATGAGGGAAAACAGCTTTTTGAAATATTTTATGCTTGCGGCCGGAGCTGCCGAAATCGGGTTTGCATTGTGGGCATTTTATTATCATTATATGTGCATGGATCATGCCGAGCATATCCACGCCGCCTGGCTGGTCTGGCAGGGGCAGGTGCCGTACCGCGATTTTTTTGAGCATCATAATCCGCTGTTCTGGTATGTTCTGGCACCGTTTGTTGCCGCTTTTTATAAAAATGCGCTGGTCTTGTATGCGGCACGGGTCGTGTCGCTCGGGTTTTACATCTTTATGTTTGCGGGGTTTTACAAGCTGTGCCGGGAATTTCTGGCGGTTTCGAAAACGGTTTTCGGGCTGGCGCTGCTGCTGTATTTTCTGGTTTATGACAACTATTACCTGTTGTTTGAACTGCAGCCGGACGCGGCGATGTGGGGCTGTTTTTTCTGGGGGCTGGTTTATTATTTCCGCTTTATCGGCGCGGAAGCCGAAGGGAAGGGGAGCGATATCCGAAAGGCGTATCTGCTCTTTATGGCATCGTTTCTGTTTTTGCAAAAGATACTGATGCTGCTGGCAATTTTGGGCGGTTATACGCTTTATCTGATGCGGCGGCGCAGAATTAACTGCCGGGCGGCATGGCAGGAACTGGCCTGGCCGGCTGCTGTTGCGGCGGCGTTTTTGTTCTGGCTCCATTATACCAACAGCTGGGATTTGTACTTTATATATAATTATGACCTCAATTACTGGATGCAGGAATTTATGGGCGATGCGCGCATTTTGCAGAACTGGCTTGTTGTCGGGGCGCTGCCGCTGGCGGCGATACTGTCGCTGCACCGCTTTCTGGACAGCCGGAACCTTTACCGCGAGCTTTTGGCCGGGCTGATGTTTTTGGAGTTTATCGGCAAAATGGCGGTCGGGGCGCCGTATGTGCAGTATTTTATTTTCAGCAATTTGGTTTCGGCGCTCATTGCCGCGGATTATGCGTCGGGACAAATCCGGCTGAAAAGGGTTAAACTCCTGCTATTGGCCGGGGCTGCGGCGGGGATAGTCCTGCTCTGGCGCCATCCGCCGAACACGCAGTTTCCGCGTTATTATCTTGTACAGGATTACATAACCAAAAATTCCCGGGACAACGAGCCGATTATCAATACGGTTTATTTCTTTTTCAACCTTTACGGGCGCAACCCTTCATACTACTGGTTCGGCTACGGCAACGTGGCACAGGCGGCGTATTATCTGTATGGCGTTGACGAGAAGTTTGACCTTAACCGGGCAGTACGCGAAAATATGCCGAAGTTCGTTTATGCCGTTGAGTATATTAACCTGATGGGAGCGTCAAACAAAGATGATTTGCCGGCGTATCGCGAAAATCTTCAAAAAATATGGGAAAAGCTGCCGGAAAAAAAGGAAAGCCGCAGCGACTTTGTCAAACGATGGACGACGGTTTCGTTCGGCCGGCCGGATTATAACTTTCTGAAGGTTCATTATATGCTGACGCCGTATCCGCCGCTGCTGGTGCGGCGCGATCTTGCGGGCGGTGCGGGGATGCAGCCGGCAGGCAGCAAAGGGGTGTTGCCGGCAGGCAGGTCTGAATTCCGGGTAAAAGAATAAAATTAGAACAAAAAATGCAGCGGACTGTGCAAAACTTTGCAGATATTCTTGTCATACATTGCAAATCGGGCATTATGAAACTATGTTAGGATTTATATTACGGAGCTAAACTGATGGTAAAGACCCTTGTTGTGATTCCGGCGCGCTACGGTTCGTCGCGCTTTCCGGGGAAACCGCTGGCCAAGATTGCCGGCAAAGAAATGCTGCTGCGCGTGGTCGATATTGCGCGCAAGGGAACGGCGCATACCGATGCGCGAATCGTGGTCGCGACCGAGGACGAGCGGATTACGGACTTTTGCAAGACGCACGGAATCGAATGCCTGATGACGTCTGATGCCTGCAAGACCGGCTCCGACCGTGTGTGCGAAGCGGTGAAAATCCTTGATATCAAGCCGGAACTGATTATCAATCTGCAGGGGGACAATCCGGTCTGTCCGCCGTGGTTTATCGAAGAGCTGATTAAGGCTTTTGAAGAAGACCCGACGGTGGATTTGGTTACGCCGTGCACGGAACTCAGCTGGGAAGCGCTGGACAAGCTGCGCGAAAGCAAAAAGTCGACGCCGTTTTCGGGAACGACCTGCGTGGCAGACAAGGACGGCTATGCGTTGTGGTTTTCCAAGAACATTATTCCGGCCGTGCGCAAAGAAGACGCTTTGCGCGAAAAGGGCGGCAAAAGCCCGGTGCTGCGGCATATCGGCCTGTATGGATATAAATACGATTCTTTGTTCAAATTCAAATCCTTAGAAGAAGGAATTTATGAAAAACTTGAAGGTTTGGAACAGCTGCGCTTTTTGGAAAACGGCATGAAAATCAAGATTGCAAAAGTGGATTACCGTCAGTTTGAAGGAATGAGCGGGGTGGATTCGCCCGAAGACGTGAAGAGGGCGGAAGCCCTGTTTGCCAAATACGGCGAGTTCTAGCGAGCTGTTCTTTGAGAGGCAGAAGCTGAAATTTGTAGAAAAGCTAAGATATTTTTAGGAGACAAAAACAGATGACGACGAGAATAATTATTGCGCGCCACGGAAATAACTTTACCAAAGAACAGACGCCGCTCCGGGTCGGAGCACGGACAGATTTGCCGCTGGTAGAAACGGAGAGGGGAACAAATATAGGCAAGTATCTGAAAATGCGCACGCTTATTCCGGCCGTCGTTTTTGCTGCACCGCTGAAACGGACGACGGAAACCGCGCGTCTGGCGATTGCAGCGCTGGATAAGGACATCCCGCTGGTGGCGGACAGCCGCTTTACCGAAATCGACTACGGGCCGGACGAAGGCAAGCCGGAGACGGAAGTTGTAGCGCGCATAGGGCAGGAAGCCATGGACGCCTGGGAACGCGAGGCGATTGTTCCCGCGGGCTGGAAAGTTTCGGTGGACGCCATTATCAAAGCCTGGAAGGATTTTGCAGCGGAAATTGAGCGCGATTATAAAGACAAAACGGTTATGGTGGTCAGCTCCAACGGCATTATTCGCTTTGCGCCGCATCTGACGGGAAATTTTAAGAAATTCAGCGAAGAGTTTGATATAAAAGTCGGTACAGGCGGCGTCTGCATTCTGGAAAAAGAAGACGGCGACGCATATTGGACCGTCAAGGAATGGGGTATTAAGCCGAAAGACAAACTGACTGATGCGGTTAAGTCGCATTGAGGCAGTTGAGCGCAGCCTTGTTGCGTTTTGGCGCGAATGGCGTTTGCGGGCTTTTAGTTTTCAAATTATGGAATTGTGAAGAGGTTTCAATTGCGGTGTTTAAAGTAAGCGCTTGATTTGAAACCTCTTTTTTCTTTTTTCGTATCATTTAGTATACATAAGATATATTATGCGACAAGGTGGAGAGAAGACGGGAGGGGGCTTTGTTTCTGTATTTTTGCGGCATTTTTACTGCATTTAAATAAATTGGCGTCTATTATTAGATTGAACAGGAGCAGACTAATGTTTACATCAGCAGATGCCATACAAAAGGACAATAAAGACAACGCCGCCATATCGCAAGACGCGCAGCGGCGCAATGCCGGTCTGGCCGGAAGTGCGAACAATCCGGACGGCGCAGCAACTGCAGAATGTTCGTTTGCAATGTCAGAATATTCGAATACAATGTCAGCGACGGCTGAGCAAAATGTGTTGCAACGGCGTATTCATCTGGCGGCGTATTCGGATTCTGCACCTCAGCCTGTGTCCGGCGGTTCCCGCAGCATGTTTTATTATATGTTTAAATGTATGGTTTTGAAGTATTTTTCGAAAAAAGGACGTGCCAGCCGCAAGGAATACTGGTCTTTTGTGTTGTTTACGCTGTCGTTGCAGATGCTGGCTTTTTATCTTTTTTATGTGCGGACGGAAGATTTTCCGAATTTGCTGCAAAGTTTGGACGTTATCGGAAAAGTTACGCTTATTCCGACAGTTACGGTTATTATCCGCCGGGTGCACGATTTTGGAAAATCCGGATGGTGGCTGTTTGTACCGACGTATAAGATTATTTTGTTTGCGTTTATCAAAGGCGATGAAGGCGCAAACCAATTCGGCGCTCCGGAATAAATCCTGAAATAAATCCTGATGAAATACAGCCAGGAAAGGATTTGGAACAAAATCCTGATTATCCCGAATAAAGCCAGCCGAAGGCAGAACAGCGACATAAGCCGGGCGAAAAACGGGAAGCATAAAAACAATACCGGGCGTAAACCCGGCATTGTCTGTTGAAATATCAGCGAAGATATGGAAAGTCAGATTTCCTCTACGCTTTTAAACGCCTTTTCAATGCTTTGCGGCGGCAATTGGCGACGGAAAGTTTCCAGCGCGGCAAAATAGCGGCGCAGAAAATCCTTTTTTTGTCCGTCGTGGCCGGCGGCTGAGCGATTCTGTTTGGTGAAATAGAAGTATTCCATATGCAGAATCAAAGCTTGTTTTTCTACAGGGTCGGCCGGTTGTATGCCCCCTGCTCCGTTTTGCGCCGCTTTTACGTCGTCAGCGGCGAAACCGAACGCATGGTTGCAAATGACATTGCTCCCCTTTTGCAATAATGTTTCGGCATAAGCTTCTGAAAACAAATAAAAAGCATTGGCAACGGTCAAGGTTCCGTTCTGGAATGATTCTCCGGCAAGTTTTTTATAATTTTCAGCGGCGGCCGGTGCATGAAGCCCCTCTCCGATGTTTAAAAGCCAGACGGTAAAGTCTGAGTAGTCCAGCCGGAAATCGCTGCTGATGTTCAGATTGTCGACTTCGGCGCTTTGATTCTGGAGGGCTTTTGCCCAGCGGGAACGGCGGTATTCCGGAACACGGAAGACACGTTTCACCTGTTTGGCAAGCGATTGATAAAACAACGTTTTAAATTCGGCGTAAGTGATAACGCCAAGACTGTTGGTAAAAAATGCTAACATAAAGCTTAAGATTTAATAATTATTATTGAAGGCGGTTGTGCCGCCGGTTTGGCAGAATAATACAAAATGTTTGTTTCAAATAGCATCTTGCATATGCAGTGTCAAGGAATTTTTGCGGCAGGCGGTGCGGGAAAACCGCGGGAACAGGCGGCAAAAAACGCTTGATTTTTGCCGCAGGCAGCGGTAAATGTAATTTGGTTTCGGGGAACCGGATTGGTTTCGAGAAACCGGAGCGGCAGAAAAACATTTCAGCAACGGAGGCAGACTGGAACTATGACAACGGCAAAAAGGCGTTTCGGCTTAAAATTGTGGTCGAAAGATTTTATTAAAAACAAGGCGTTTGTGCAGTCGGCGGAAGTGGCGCTTAAAGACGGAAAATTTGATTATCTGGAGCTTTTTGCCCTGCCCGACACGTTTGAAGAAACGCAGGCTGCGGTTAAGGCAGCGTTCGGAGGCGTTTTGGCGGTTATCCATGCACCGCACGCCGTGCAGAAACTGGATATTTCCAATCCGGAGGAGTTTGAAAACAACCGGCAGAGGCTCATGTCGTCGCAGCAGTTTGCCGATATGCTGGGGGCGGAGATTATTATTCTGCATCCGGGGCTTTGGCGCGGCGAAAAATATCTGGAAGAAAGCATGCGCCAGTTTAAGGCATTCGGCGATGTGCGCCTGACGGTGGAAAACCTGCCGGGATACTGTTCGCAGACCAAGCGCGAACTGCATGGCATTACGCCCGACGAAATCAGGCGTTTTATCAGCGAAACGGGGGCAAAGTTCTGTCTTGATTTTTCACATGCCATTTGCGGGGCAAATACTTATAACCGCGATATTTATGAGGTATTGTCCGAGTTTGCAGCGCTCAAGCCGGCTATGTATCATCTGTGCGACGGCGATGTTGCAAGCACTTGCGACGACCACAGACACTACGGCGAAGGCAATTATGACCTCCGGCGGCTGGTAACGGAATTTACCGCCGGCAATGCATTGATAACCATGGAAACCGGACACGGCATTCCGACAGACGTCCGCCCGTGGCTTGACGATATTACATATTTACGCAGCCTGTTGCAACCGGAATAGCGGGAACATAACGCCGGAGACAGACGGAAAAGCCCGGAAAATGCCGTTTTTGACGAAACGGCATTTTTTTGTTGTGCCGCGGCGATTTTTGGTGTATACTTCTATATATTGGAGCGAAAAGGCATACGGTACTGAAATGATGCCGGCATCTAAAAACAACGGAGGAAAGAAAAATGGGCTGCTTTTTGCTGAACGAACTGGGAGAAGTGCTGCTGGAGATTAAGTCCGGACTGGGCTTTGGCGCCGACATGCGGCTCGAAGTCAATGAATCGGCGCAATCGGCGGTTCTGCGCAGTGCTGCGGAAAGCTTTGCCATAGATTTTGTTCATGAAGAGTTGATGCTGCCGTTGAAAAGAAACCGCTATCTGTTTGTCGTGGAAAGAAATAATCAGTTTTATGCCATGAACAGCAAACTGGCGAAGGTGGTCTTCGTAGATTAAGGGACAGAAACCGGAAGGAAAAAGCATGAAAGCAGATGTTTATACGGGATTTTTGACAGACAAGGTAAAAGTTTTCGGAACCGAACGCAGGGCGAAGCCGTTTGTTTTGCCGGGAAAAGTGCTGCGCCGGGTTACCCCTTTCCTGCTCGCTTCGGCAATGACGCTGACGGCCTGTTCGCCTAAGCAGAATCAGGAAGAAAAAGAAAATAACGGGCAGCATGTTGATTATACGGAAATTTACCATGATGTCGTTGACCGCTACAATCTGACGGAATTGAAAGCAAAAGAGCCGCTGTCGCAAGAGGAAATCAACGAGCTGATTATCCATACCGACGCGCCGGAGCTGAGGGACAGGAATTTTAACCACTGCCCCGAAAACAATGCCAATTTCTGGGAAATCGTCAAAAACGGCATTAACGCGACGAAAGCGGTGCAGAACAGCCCTGCCCTGACTTATAATCAGAAAAAAGAATATCAGATTACGGCTTATAAGATGCTAGCGCAAATCAGCCGCGTCAAGGGAACCAAAGACGAAGTCGATTTGAGCGATTACAATAACTTGAAAGCGTTTCTTTATTTTGAAAAAGTGCTGCGGTACGGCGACAACTATGATGAGGTTTTGCAAAAAAGCGCCGGCTGGATTGACGAACGGGACGAACTTTTCGGGCGATATTACAAGGATTATCAGGCTTTGGTGCACAAGGCGGCCCAATATCCGGGAGTGAAAAAGTTAGCGCAGGCTCTTTATAACTGCAATGACCGGTTTATGATTTCCTATGCCGACAGCGCGAAAGCCAATGCTCTGAGTAAAAAGATGCTGCAGAAATGGCTGCAAAAACAGGAGATTAAAGACGACAGCCTGTGGTATTTTACCTCGGTTAACGAGGATGATTTTGCCAATGCCGTGGCTTATTGGTGTCGGCGCGGAATGAGTGTCGGACTGAGTCTGGGCGTTGACAGCAGCGGAAATTTATCCGAAGGGGATTTTTCGCCGGTGGGGGCAGTTATTATCCACGAGCTGCAACATGTTATGCAGAAAAAGCCGGCTTCGGCAGAACTTCCCGAAGACAACCGCAAAGGCGATGACAATCTCAGCATTGTATTCAGAGAGAACGGCTATGATGACAATATTTTATCGGAGCTGGGCCCTACCCTGTGTTCGCTGACTATGGAAGACCGCATTTACAAAGCCGTTAAAGGGATTGAGGCGGATAAAGTTTTGGATTACGGCACGATTGAAACCGGCAGCCGCCGGATAAAAATGGGCGAAGTTGCGGTTTGGTTCGGCGAGATGATGGAAAAATATCCGCATCGCAGTATTGACCGGATTGTCGCAGAAGATGAAGTCCTTTCCGGGCTTAACCAATGGGGAATGGACGGAAAGACAAAGGCCTACCGCCGCGGTGACAACGGGCGTTAAACCGGTCAGCCGGAAAGCAGCGCCGGCGGCGAAGAGGGCTATTGCGGAAAAGAATATCGCGGGCGGCAAAAAAAGTTCCACAAGCGGCAGAATTTTGCTTGCATTTTATTTTATTTGCTTTTATATATCGGTTCTAACGGAGAGATGGCAGAGTGGTCGAATGCGGTTGACTCGAAATCAATTGTACTCTTCACGGGGTACCCAGGGTTCGAATCCCTGTCTCTCCGCCAGTTTGATTAGAAAGACGCTCGTTTGCAGCGTCTTTTTTCGTATCCGGCGGAAACAAAGTTACTTTGGCTCTTAAAATTCACCATCTAGAAGTTTCTGTAATTTAGCATTTATAGTGTCATTATTATTAGCAGCCATATTAAGAGCTTTCTAGTAATTAGATGTGAGATATTACGAGCCTCTATAGAAAAAATATCGGTAATGACGTCTCCGTAATAGTATATAATTGTTCTAATATATCGGTTGAATGCCTATATCTTTTAAGTAATTATAGATTCCATCATAGTAGCTTGTGAGTCTTGTGGTATCATGTTCATCTCCTTCAGGAATAAAGATAATCATGCCTTGTCTAGCTCTGGTTAGAAGAACTCTGTAAGCATTTTTGAGATATAATATATTTTCGGCTTTATTTATTTTCATCCATTTTGATCCTGTGAAACTATAATACTCAAAATGATTCTCAACGAAGCGCAGATTTGCATCCCAGCAAACGATTGTCCAATCTAGTTCTAGTCCCTGGATATCAAATTCAGTCGCAGTATCTTCGAGAAAATATGATGATCTAACATCATCATGGCTATTCAAGAACCAATTAGTTGCGTTTACTTTGCTTTGTACCCAAATGCCTGAAGAGCGAAGCCTTCTGGCGCCAGAACTGGCAATGAGTCCGTATCTTTCTGTACCATGAGCCTGAGATTTAACCCATTTTTTTGCCGTTTCTAAGTTACGGGTCATTACTATTGGGTAGTCTTTGCTTACTGATGAATATAAATCTTTTGCTTGCTGTTTATCAATGTCTAGTATTGATTTGATTAATTTTGAAACATTTTCATTTCTGAACGAACGTAGGGATACAGATAAATGCAGTTTTTCTATTGTGGTGCAATTTATTCCATACATTAGTTCATCATTCGAAAGGCCTCTAGTGTATTCACTATCCGTGATATTATTGGAGATGTAGACATCCCAATGTGTAAAATGTTTTCTTATAGATGAGAACCACTCAATCAATCCGGCTTCACCAGTGTTTATTTCCTGCCCTCCACCTATAAGGCAAATAATGACAGCCCAATCTTGGTGTCTATCCATCACACTTATTAAGAATTCTGGCTCTGACATATTAAAATTAGATTTACCCTTTTTGCGTGCCATAAAATTTGTGAGCATGTCTTCAGTCCAAGCTCTTTGGGCTTCGTCAAATATAGCAACCTTCTCATTGGGAGGAAGATAGTTTTTCATTGCATCATCGCGAAAATGGTGAATATTTTGAATGAATGCCTTTGCTTTGATTAGTGCTTCAGACTTTTTTGTTTTGAATTGGCTGTTTTCATCGCGAGCCAAGGCTTCTTGCAATACTTCAACCAAGGGTTGATTGCCAGACAGAAAAACGGCGTGTTCATTTTCATCAAATTTATGGCGTTCATTAGCGATATTTAATCCTGCTAGAGTTTTTCCAGCTCCAGGTACACCTGTAATGAAGCAGATAGACTTTTTATTCTCACGTTTACTCTTCTCAATAATCTCATTTATAGCTTTAGTTGTTAGACTGAGATTAACTGCACTAGCATCATTCCTAGAAATGTCTGTAACGTTATGTTTCCGATAAAGAGCTTGAGCGGCCTCTATAATTGTAGGGGTTGGAGAATACGGAGAGTTTATCCATTCAAGTGGATCAAAATCATCCTCTTTATGTTTAGCAGATATCAATTTAAATGCTTCAGAAAGATTGTCAGCATTGCATTTGACAACTTTTAATATACCATCTTTTAGATACCCATTGTCAAACTCATTATTATTGGGAGCTTTAGTGGATATTAGAACAGGGACCAATAGTTTATTGTGACTTGATTTGTGAAAGTTCTTTAAATCAAGGGCATAATCAACTACTTGATCAATGGCGAATTTGGAGTAATCTTTTGCTCCAACTTTAAATTCCAGAAGGAATACAATGCCATCTAGAATATATATAGCATCTACTCTTTTCCCCATACGTGGAATGGTGTATTCAAAAACAATGTGGCCTTTGTTATTCTCCATAAAAACGCTTTTGAGGATTCGTATTTCTTCAATCCATGCATTTTTTTGTAGGTCTTCTAGACTAAAGGGATTTTTTGCGACAAGTTCGCCTAATATCTCACTTTCTGTTTGTTTAAGAAAAGCGTCTACAGAGTTTGAATAAAATGCCATAATTTATCCTTTTTAGTATTTATAAAGCTAATAAACTTTATAACTTTGTTTATAATAAGTCAAATTTATTATGAGACATACACTAACTAGAGCCTCTATTAATGAGGGTTTGGCTTGTAACGAAGTCAAGTCGGATTAACGACGATTATTGAAAATACTAACTAGGGATCCAGAGCCTTCTGTTTTTCGGGGACCAATATTGGGAGTACCCAATGAGAAGCTCTTTTTTTCGCTGATTTTTATCTGATCTCTGTACGGAAGAATAACACTTTAGTTGTTGCTGTAGCATTTTTGAGGGAAAAATAGCCAAGATAGGTTGACTTCTGGAACAGTCAACAAATTACAAAAGATTTAGTTTGACTTTGCAAAAATAGTGATGGTGCACTTTTTTTATACGATTAGTTATATGGTGGAGAATAGAATATGGTTAGAAATGATTTGCCAGATTTATTGTATGAAATTATTAAGTCTTTGGGAGGAAAAGCTTCTATGACGAATATACTCCGTGAATTCTTGAAGCTTTATGCGAGTAAATTAAATCCTTCTGAAAATATGTTTTATACATGGAATTATGATATTCGTTGGGCTGTTACAGAACTGAGAAGAGACGGTAGAATAAAACCAGCACATTTGAAATAAAATCCAGGGGAACTAGTGGATGAAAGTCCGAAAGGAATTTGGGAAATTATTTAATCATTGCTCTTTCGTATGCTGAATACCTTAGGATTTACTACACAGCCAGTTTGATTAGAAAGACGCCTGATATCGGAAGGTATTCGATAACGGCGTTTTTTTGTGTTTCAAATTTTTTGTCTTTCAAAAGCCTTTATTTTTTGCGGATTTGAATCAAAAAAACACAGGCGCAAAGGCCTGTGTTTTAGCGAAACGGGGAAATCCCGAAATCAAGCGGCGTCCAACCGCTGAGATAACGAATACGGCTGGAACAAAAAACAGCAGAATTTCCGGTCAGAACTTTCTGATGCCGTCGATTTCGGCATAGACGGTTTCCGCGTCAAGTTCCTTTTGCGCTTTCAGCTTTTTCTGCGTCAGGCGCCAGCGCGAAGCGTTCAGCTTTTTGAGTTCCTTGCCGTTGCAGTCATACAACGTGCAGGCAGGACTTTTTCCGCCGGTTACGGCAAAATAAAACTCTTCGCCGGGCGCTTTGGCGTCTTTTATCAGCCAATACCTGCGTCCTTCAGCCATCTCCGGAGAAGTCCAGAGTTTTTTGCCGCCATAGGTGCGCACTTCCCACACTCCGGTATCAAGGCGCAGGAAAAGCAGTTTCAGCCCCTGATAAGAGGATTTGACGGCGCATGTTTCGTCCTGTGCCGGAAAGTACCAGGTACTTGTTTTGTAATTCGTTCCCATGTACACGACTTCTTCGCGCGGCATACGGGTAAAAGTTTCGAACTCGCCGTTTCCAATCGGGTCGCCGTCGTGCTTATAGGCTTCCACCTTAAGGTCGCTGACGCGGCAGATGATAACGTTGTCGTCGGCGGTTATGGACGTATAGCGGGCCGGCGTGACGATAACACGACTATCGTCCGGATTGGGCGCTTTTTCCCTGACGCCGAGCAAAATGCCGTCCGAGCCGTCATCGGGTGCGGTGAAGGTTACAAGACTGCCGTGCAAGGGCTTTTCTTCGGATTTGAAACCGCAGCTTGTGGCGATGAATGCCAATGCGCATATCATCAGCCCATAAAATAATTTTTTCATAATTTGACATTTTTAATGGTGAATAAAAATTTATTGTCGGTACTGATTATAAGAGGAAGATTTTATTTTGCAACATAAATATGTACAAAAAGGACAAAAATAACCATGGGCGATGAAGGCGGAAGTATTTGACAACAGGCGGTAAAAGCAGGTACGGTCGGGGAGAAAATCGGGTATTCGGGCTGTTTAAACAAAATCTCCCGCTTAAGCTGTAAACCTAAGCGGGAGATTGGCGCAGGAGCGCTCCGGGCGGGAAGCTCCTGCGGCGGGAAAACGGCTATTCCGTTTCCAGCCTGTCAATGCGTGCGACGTGCAGACCGCCGAGTTCGCCGATTTCTTCCAAACGGCGATGCAGCCTCCACCAGCCGAGCCAGCTTAACGTTTTGACAAACCTGCCGTCGACCTGTTTGATGTCCATGCCCCAGCCTTGCGGAACGACAAGAAAATCATAGCCGCGGCTCTGGTCATAAACGAGCCAGCTTTCTTTGGGGACGTCGGTCAAAGCGGCGGCAGTACTGTCCGTGGACGGAATCAGGAATGTCCAGAAATCGCCGTTGTCTTCACCGACGGCGGTTCCGTACGGCGTTCGGCAGACGACGGCATTGTCGTCGGCATCCAGCGTTTCGCCGCAGGCAATCCGGGAGGCATAGCGGCTTTCGCCGACGCACAGACCGGTGACAAGCTTTTTCTTCTTGCTAAGCCATGCGAAGCTTCTTACGTCTCCTTCCGGCCGGCGGTAGAAAATCTTTTCGGTTTCTTTGTCGGCCAGATTGTAAACGTTGACTTCAAATTTTGAACTGAAAATCAACGTGTTGTTGAGGTAAGAAACGTGGCACGGACGCAACGGGCCGACGGGTTTGCCGCTGCCGTAGACGTAAACGTACATGCCGTAGCGTTCCAGACACTGCAGGAAATCTCCGCTGTCGATGACGTAGTCAAACTCTTCGTAAAACAGCGGTTCGCCGTCCAGCCGGTAAACCATTCCCCGGTGTTTCGGCGAATAGCAGACGAGAACGTCTTTGAGCGGGACGATTTCTTCGGCATAGGCCGGAATGAGAACTTTCCCGTCTTCGTCGGTAACGCCGGCCAGCTGTGTCTTTGGGTCGGTGAATGCGTATAATCCCGTGTCGCCAAGAGCAGTTACACGCGGACTGCACGAGGCCAGTACAACGCAGGCCATAATCAAAATCATGGCAAAAGCATCTTTTTTCATAATAATTGGTATAAAATTAGTTAAAAAAATAGAATATCGCGGCGGAGTATAGATATGGTACAAAATTTTGTCAACATGAATCGCGTTCGCGGCGGTATGTAACGACGGCATGCGGGGACAGCGATAGCGAAAGATGGCGCGGAAAAAACGGGGCGGAGCGTTTTTGCAAAAGCCGGACTTGCAGCAGCATATAGCGGCGGAGCGGGGAAGAGGCCGGGCTGCAGATGGTGCGGGAGATGCCGGAGCGGCAAAGAGAAAGGAAACGAGGCGAAACCGGAGTGTGCGCCGGGATTAAGCCGATATTAAGAATTGGCGGATATGATACTGTTAATAAAAAATATTCTACCGGAGGCGCAATGATTACGATTGGGATAATGACGGGAAATTCGCTTGATGCGGCAGATGTGGTGATGACGGAGTTTTCCGGCGCCGGAAGCATCCATGACATTGCTGGCGTGTCGGTTCCCTACCCTGCGGCGCTGCGGCAGGATATGCTTGATTTGCGGGAAGAAATTATCGCCCTCGGATCGGATATGGACAAGGCGGCGAAGCTGCCAAAATTCCGCCCGGCACTTAAAACTTATACCGAACTGCTGGCCGGAGCCGTGGAGGAACTGCTGGCGAAAAGCGGCGTGCCGCGGGAAAACGTGGCGGCCATCGGGTTGCACGGACAGTCGACGGGTGAACATAATCCGCCCTCTTCGGCCGGCGGCGGCGAGCCGTTTACGACACAGATGTTTGACGCGGCGGGGCTGGCGAAAAAGGTTGGGGTTCCTGTGGTTTACGATTTCCGTTCCGACGATATTTTCAACGGCGGCGAAGGTGCGCCTCTGGCGCCGGTGCACAATTTGCACCTCAGTTACGCCCTTTCCAAGCGCGGAATGTTTCCGGTTTGTTTTATCAACGGGGGAAATACTGCCAATCTGGCGCTGGTCAGCAGCGGCGCGACCCTGCGCAAAAAAGTCTGCGGCTATGACTGCGGACCGTTCAACCACTATGCGGATATGCTGGCAAAGGCTTTTTACGGTGCCGATTTTGACGAAGACGGCAAACTGGCGGCAGGCGGACACATTAACAGCATGCTGCTGAAAGATTTGTATGATGAGGCGGCGGTTACGGCGGATGGCGACAATTTTTTGGATATCGTGCCGCCGAAATCGTCAGGACCGCATTTGTATCGTATGGCTGAGCGGCTTAAAAACTATCCGCTGGCGGAACAGGATATTTTGCGCACGGTGGAATATTTTGCGGCCTATACGGTGTTTATGGGGTTGAGATTTCTGCCGAAAGAGCTTGATTTTCCACGCTATTTTCTGATGTTTGGCGGCGGGTGGCGCAATCCGCTGATTTACCGCGACTTTATCAGCCTGCTGACCGGGCGAGGGTTGCTTTTGCCCGAACATATCGCGGCGGCGGAAAATATCCGCAAGAGATTTCGCGGCGAAAAGTTCTTTGCGGCGATGCTGGACGATTACGGCATCAGCGGACAATATACGGAGGCGCGGATTATGGCCGATATGGCGCGGTGTTTTCTGGAAGGGAAAAAGTTTACCGCGCCGGAAATTACCGGCTGCCGCAAAGGCGCAGTGTGCGGGATTCTCTGCAAACCGGGTGAGAATACCCGGCGGCGCGGACGGGGCTTTACCTTTTCACGGGCGGCAAAAGGCTGGCAAAAAGCTCTGAAACCTGACGAAAAAGCGTAAACGGCAGATAAATAAGGTACCGGGTATAGAGAGCAGAACAGGCAGCGCACCGGCAGGAAGTGATGGCGCGGCACCGGAGGCAGATATTGTTCGGAGAGGCAAATCTTATGACGATGCGGCAGCGGAACAGATTTGTTCGCAAAGCGCGGCGGCAGAAGTGATTTTGACCGGGTTTTCGCGCATTTTTTTGGTATAGGCGGCACGTCCGGCATAAACCTTATCCAACATCGGGAGCAGAATTTCAGGATCAGCGATATCTTCGTCGCGGATGATTTCAGCGTAGCCTTTGTCAACAAAGCTTTGGGCATTCAGGCTCTGTTCGCCGCGGGAAGACGCAGCCGGCAACGGCACCAGAATCATCGGCTTATACAGGCTCGCCAATTCAAAAATAGAGTTGGAGCCGGCGCGCGAAACGACAATATCGGCAAGCGCCATCAGGTCTTTCAGCTCCGTATCGACATATTCGTACTGGACATAGCCCCTGCCCTGCAATTCAGGATTAAAGCCGTTTTTGCCGGCGATGTGTATCAGCTGGTATTTAGCGAGGATTTGCGGCAGATTCCGGGCGACGGCTTCGTTCAGGCTGCGGGCGCCGAGGCTGCCGCCGATGACCATAACCGTCGGTCTGGAAGGGTCCAGCCCGGCAAATGCGGCGCCTTTTTCTCGGCTGCCGTTAAACAGGCGGTCGGACAATACGGGGCCGACGCAGGATACTTTTCCTTTTCGGGAAACGGACTGCACCGTTTCGGGAAAGGTCGTAAAGAACGTGCCGACGAACGGGAGGCTCAGCTTGTTGGCCAGTCCGGGCGTTATGTCCGACTCATGCATAAAAATGCGTTTGCGGTTCACGAAGCCGCCGACCACAACCGGGAACGACACAAAGCCGCCTTTGGAAAAGATGATGTCGGGATTGATTTTGCGCACCAGCCAGCATGCCTGCAGGCAGCCGAGCGGTATTTTTGCCATATCGAGAAAATTCTGCCAGGAAAAATAGCGCCGCAGCTTGCCGGTTAAAATGCCGTAGTAGAGGACTTCGGAAAAGCGGGAGACAAGTTCCTGCTCCATGCCGCCTTTGGAGCCGATGTACGATACCTGCCACCCCTGTTCAAGAAACCAGGGAATCAGCGCAAGATTCAGAGTTACGTGCCCGGCCGAGCCGCCGCCGGTAAAAACGATGCGGCGCGATTTGGCGGAGGCACCGGGGTTAAAGGAAGATTGCGCGTTGTTTGAGGAATCAGACATTTTTTTCTCCTGCGGGTTCAGTTGCGGCGTTTACTGCCGGTGTTTCGGTTTGAGCGATTGTTGCCAATGTATCGGTTGGAACGGCTGTTGCCGATGTTTCGGTTTGAGCGTTTGTGCCCGGTGTGTCTGCTATAGCGGCTGCGGCAGACGTACTGGCTGCCGTTACGGCTTCGGCCGGGGCGGTTAAAAGCAAATCATTGTCGTTCAGGGCGAGCGCAATGGTTTTGCCGGTTTTGGCGCCGAGCTTTTTCATATTTTCAGCCTGCGACAATGCGGAGCCGCGCCCGGAAAGCTTGGTCATGGCATTGTTGTAAGCGTTGGAAGCCTGATTTAAGCCGCGTTCGATGGCTTTCATATCCTCAACGAAAGCTGCGAGCTTGTCATAAATCTTGCCGCCGAGTTCGGCTATTTTCTGCACGTTCTGGTTCTGGCTGTCTATCCGCCAGAGGTTTTCCACCGTGCGCAAAACCGGCATCAGCGAAAGCGGCGTCGCCAAAATGACGTTGCGGCGGTATGCATAATCGTACAGGTTGTTATCGGCCTCAAGCGCCGCGACATAGGCGCTTTCTACCGGAATAAACATAATGACGTAATTCAGAGTGCGCCCTTTAAGCAGCTTCTGGTATTCCTTGGCGGACAGTTCGTCGATATGCGCTTTGATGCAGGCGAGGTTTTTTTGCAGGAATTTTTGCTGTGTTTCCGCATTGTCGGCGTTGACGGCTTCGAGATAATCATTAAGAGAAACTTTGGAATCGACGATAATATCGCGGTTTTCCGGCAAATGGATAATAACATCCGGGCGGTAAAGCCGTTTGTCTTCGTCATAATACGCTTCCTGCGTGTCGTAATCCTGCCCTTTGCGCAGACCGGAACTTTCCAAAAGCCGGTCAAGCTGGAATTCCCCCCAGTTGCCCTGTGCCTTTTTGTTGCCTTTAAGCGCTTCGGTCAGGCTCTGGGCGTCTTTGCTGAGATTTTGGTTCAGCGCCATCAGGTTCATCAGCTGGGTATCAAGGCTGGACTTGCTTTTTATGCTTTCTTCCCGGGCGCTGGCAACTTCCGTCTTAAAAGCCTTAAGCTGCTCGGCAAACGGCGACAGCAGCGCCGAAAGCGCGGTTTTCTGCTCGGCGGAAAAAGACTCGTGCTGAGCTTTGATGATTTCGTTGGAAATGTCCTTAAATTTCAATGTCAGTTCTTCTTTTATCTTTTCCAGATAGCGGATTTTTTCAGCCATCGCCTCTTCCCGGGCGGCGGCAGCGGCTTTTTGCGCACTTAAATCCCGTTCCAGCCCGGTAACGGCGTTCTGAAGCGCTATTTTCTCCGATTCGGCTTTTGCCGCGCCGGAAATAACGTCGGCAAATTTAGACTCGGTAATGGCGTGTTTGAGCTGTAACTCGCTGTATTTACCGTAAATATCATTATACTCCACGGCCTTGTGCAGCAGGCGGACGCGGCAGACTACGGCATAATAAAGGCAGAAAAAGAGCAAAAACGCCAAAACGGCATATCCGTAAGCCGGATTTTCCATCAAAATCATGGTCGGACTTTCAAAAATTACACTGCGGATACTATAATTTTTTTTATTTTGTTTGACAATTCTTTTAGCGGAGTTTTACCTTTATTTATTAACAAATCCGAAAAAATATCACCTTTTGATTTGAAACATATACAAACTTATATAAAATCAATATAAAAAGTTATATGAACCGATAAACTATTTCTGCGATAGATAATACAATAATAAATAAAAAAGTATTGCATTTCTTTCCGGGGTGTTATAGTATATGTATAGAAAACAAGACGATACAATTGTTGGTTGTGTAAAATCCATTAACGGTTGTGTTTAACTTTAACCCCTGGAAAAGAAAGGAGCGCAAATGAGGGGCTTAGCCAACGAATGCGGTTCAAGAAACTCTTTCGGCTACTACGACGCGAGCGCAAAAGAGATTATTTTGAAACGCCCCTGTTTGAAAAAGCAGGATTTGGAAGAGGCATACCTGTGGCTGGACAACAGCCTGGAGCTGCGAAAGTTCTCCATCGGCATCGGCTCCGTCGAAGTTTTTGTCGCAGACGGCAATATCGGCGGACTTTATACGACGGCGCGCGGGATGCTCAAAAACTCTATGATGAAAAACAAATATTCCGATGCGGAAATGCTCAGAAATATGCTGTTGCGGCTGAAAAAGAAAGAAAAGCTTAGAAATCTGGCCGTCAAGTGTTTTATCTTTAATGACGACCCGGTACTGTTTGAGCTGCTGCTGGATACGATAAGAGGGCTTGGCAGCCTGGTCTATCTGGATTTGACGGGATGTTATTTTTCCGACGAACAGCTTGCCGATTTAGCCGACGTCATATCCAAAACGAAAATTGCACATCTGGTATGGCCGGAACCGAGAATGGACAAGATGGTTCTCGGCAAGGTGATGCGGATTTTGGAAATCAACAGGTCGCTGGTGGTTCTTTCCGGCGTACCGATGGAAATGCAGAAACTTGCCAAAAACAACCGGGAAAACCTGTTTGCCTTGGGGAAACGCCCGAGCATGATGAGTGAAGAAGAAGAGATGATTATTCGGGAATACGGTAATTCCATTCAGTTGGCAATCGCTTACGAAAAGGAGAAACTGTATAATCTTGAACAAACTTTTATGGCAATACTGGCCGAACCTAAGAGGTTTGCGGTTACTGCCGTCGGGCAGCCTTAATCGTTGACTCAGCGTCCAAAGCGTAAAGCTTTTCGGCTCCGCTATAGCCGGTAGGTAATGTAAAAAAAATCCGTTGTGTATGGTTGCAACGGATTTTTTGTTTTTAAATTTTGTCTTGTTTTCTTTAGAATTAAAAAGCTGATATTCTCTTTATGAATATTTGTCAATATATTCGCTGCAATGAATAAAACTAACAACACACTGTATTTAATTATTTATTCTTTTGTAATGCATTTTGTAAATTAAATAAAATTAAAAAATAGGAATAATATGCTTTTAAAATATCCGTGGTGGTGATAACAGTTGGGGTATTATTGAAAACAGACCGATGTTGACGGCAATAGCAGGGGAATTGTCGGAGGTATTGGGAATAAAATGAGATATGCCTAGAATAAGGCAAGGCATACATTAGTCAGGTTTACTGAGCAGCCTGAAACATATTGGTAAAAATGCAAAAGTAAAATCAGGATAATGAAACAACGGCGATTTTACTGACGACATGTCCGGAAATTTCCAGCTCCGCAGCGGTTACTGCATATTCGGGCAGATAAGCCTGATTATCGCATAAAACCGCAACTCTGCCGTCGGAGAGCGTTTGCAGGCGGCGCAGGACTTCCCTGCCCTGGCGTTGCAGCAGATATATGCCGTCGGCGCCTTTGGTCTGGCAGGGACGGACAACGGCAATGTCGCCGGAAATCAATGTCGGCGCCATATTATTATCCCTAACCGCCATTGTGCGGCTGTCTGCGGGCAGATTGAGCGGCAATGACAGCGGCGAAACGTTGTCTTTTTCCTCAGCGATGAGCTTGTCCAGCGGACATTGCAGAATTGCGGCAATAGCGGCGGCGGTTTCTGCTTTCATATCTACCTGCCCGTTTTCGATTTTGGTAAGGTTGCCTTGGGACATATTGAGCTTTTGCGCCAGTTCGGCAACGGTTATACCGAGAGATTTACGAATTTGTTTGATGTTATTGAGCATGGCGTTATTCGGAAATCCGCTCCATAGCGCATTTGTTTTCAACGATTACCGGCTTGGGGGCAATCTGTTTGCGGTTTATCAGATCGACAATTCCGGCGTCAAGATCCTTGCGGTAGCGCTTGCCGGTATCCGGATTCTTTTTATACATGCAGTAAGCGGAAACGACGGTATCATTTTCATACGTCAGTTCGTATACAAGCTCACCGCTTTCATCGTAGAGGCGGGACGGTCCGTTAAGGCGGCCGTTGATATAAATCCCCTGCCCCTGCATATAGCCGTTTTGATAGTAATATTTGGCGACGCCTTCCCGTTTTCCGGCCGTATACGGGACGACGGTTTCTTCTTTTCCGGTTTTATAATAGGTTTTGGCAATACCGTCCAGCTTACCGCCTTTATAGGGCTTTTCAGCCAATATGCCGCCGCTGATATAGTAGGAAACGGCGGTTCCGTTCAAGACGCCGTCTTTGAGCGGATAAGTGCGAATCAGCTCATCTTCGCGGTATTTGCGCATTTCGCCGTTTATCGGAGCGCCGTCGTGGTCGGTGCAGAAAGTAACACGGTCTTCTTTGCGAACGTAACAACGGACATCATCCGGGATAATATACACGCCGTCAGCCGGTTGGGCGGCGGCCGGAGCCGGTTCCGGAGCAGAAACATCTGCCGCAGCGAGGATATCATCTTCTGCGGCCGTTCCTGCCGGAAAGGCAGTCGCTTCAGCAGGAGAACCTGAAAAGTCCATCGCGGCATAGCCCGGCGCGGCAACACATACGGCAGCCACGGCCAGAGACAAAACATGGGGCAGAGATAATTTTTTCATTCGGCACCTCGTCTGCTGATTAATTTTATATCAGTGTAACGGTGGAAGTTTAAGATTTGTTTAACAGGAGCGAACAGAGAGCGCCGGACAGAGAGGAGACCGAGTTTTTGGGGGAGAACGAGTCGGGAAGACTGGGCGGAGCGGCAGGGCGGACGGGAGAGAGAACCGGCGTGGAGCGAGATGAGAGGCGCGACGAGGCCGGCCGAGGATTGTCCGGAGAGGAATGAAGCGGAACAGACAGCCGGATAAACAGAAACACGGCGCCGAAGCACCGTGTTTCCGGTCAGATGAAGGTCTGAGAGCCTGGCGGAGCCGCCTTCAAACCTCGCCTTTGGGGCGGGGAGGTTCGGCGGGAACCGGCCGAGTTATCTTCAGGCTTCGTTTTTATGCGGCATTTCCGCCTCTTTTGCCAAAGCGGCAACGGCTTCAGCAAGAGGCATAATTTCCTGCTTTTCCGAGCCCAGGCGGCGGATTGTTACCGTCTTGTCCGCCTCTTCCTTGGCACCGACAACCATAATGACCGGGATTTTCTCGACCGAGTGTTCGCGAATCTTATAGTTGATTTTTTCGTTGCGGAGGTCGGTTTTGGCAGTTAAGCCGGCGGCACGCAAAGTTTTGGCGACATCTTCGGCGTAATTGTCGAACGCGGAGGTTACCGGCATAACGACGACCTGTTCCGGCGACAGCCACAACGGCAGCTTGCCGGCGTGATGCTCAATCAGAATGCCGAGGAACCGTTCAATGGAGCCGAACAGCGCGCGGTGCAGCATAACCGGCTGGTGCTTTTCGCCGTCTTCGCCGATATAGGAAATGTCAAAACGCTGCGGCAGGTTCATGTCGACCTGAATTGTGCCGCACTGCCATTCGCGGCCGATGGCGTCGCGGAGGATGAATTCCAGTTTCGGACCGTAGAAAGCGCCCTCGCCTTCGTTGATTTCATACTCGTAGCCATGCTTTTCCAATGCGCTCGCCAGCGACTTTTCGGAAATATCCCAGATTTCGTCGGAACCGATACGCTTTTCCGGACGGGTCGAAAGGTAAATCTTTATCTTGTCAAAGCCGAAGTCCTTATAGATGTCAAAAATCAGCTTCATCGTCGTGATGCATTCTTCTTCCATCTGTTCGGGCGTGCAGAAGATGTGCGCATCGTCCTGCGTGAACTCGCGCACCCGCATTAAGCCCATCAGGGCGCCGGAAGCTTCATAACGGTTGACTTTGCCGAACTCCGCCATACGCAACGGCAGGTCGCGATAGCTCTTAATCCCCTGTTTGTAGACCAGCAGGCCGCCGGGGCAGTTCATCGGCTTAATGCAGAACCATTTGCCGTCCTCGGTCTGGCCGGAGTAGTTGTGAGCGCCGTATTTTTCCCAGTGGCCGGAGGTTTCCCACAGGCAGCGGTCCATAATGCGCGGGGTCGAAACCTCTTCATAGCCGTTGTGTTCCTGACGGTTGCGCATATATTCAATCAGCTTGCGGTAGATTTTATAGCCTTTGTCGTGCCAGAAAACCGCGCCGGGCGCATATTCGGGTTCAAAATGGAATAAATCCATTTCCTTGCCGAGTTTGCGATGGTCGCGTTTGGCAGCCTCTTCTATGCGGTGCAGATATTCTTCAAGGTCTTTTTTGTCTGCCCACGCCGTCGCGTAAATACGCTGCAGCATTTCGTTGTTCGAATCGCCGCGCCAGTATGCACCGGCAACTTTCATCAGCTTGAAGGCATTGCCGATATGTCCGGTTGAAGGAACGTGCGGTCCGCGGCAGAGGTCAACGTAATCCCCCTGGCGGTAGAGCGAAATTTCCGCGTCCGCCGGCAGGTCTTCGATAATTTCAACCTTGTAATGTTCGCCGCGCGACTTAAACAGCGCAACGGCATCTTCGCGGCTGACGACTTCACGGGTGATTTTTTCGTCGCGTTTGACGATTTCGTGCATTTTTTCTTCAATCTTGGCAAAATCTTCAGTCGTGAAAGGCTCTTTGCGCGAGAAGTCGTAATAGAAACCGTCTTCAATGAACGGGCCAATCGTTACCTGAACGTCCGGCCACAGCTCCTTAACGGCTTCGGACATAACGTGCGAACAGGAGTGGCGCAGAATTTCAAGCCCGTGCTTGTCTTTGGCGGTGATAATTTTTACTTTGGCGTTGGTAGTGAGCGGGGTAGTGAGATCTTTTAACGTGCCGTCAATTTCTACGGCCAATGCGGCTTTCGCCAGATTATGACTTATCTGATTTGCGAGTTCAAAGCCCGAAATTCCGGCCTCGACCTCTTTTATGCTGCCGTCCGGCAGTTCAATCTTAATCATATTATACCCCTTTGGTTTAAGTTTGTTGTCCGACCGGCGCCGCCTGACGCCAAGCCGGGATTTTGTTTCGTTCACTACCGTCTGCCGCGTTGGGGCGGAAACTGCGCGCAGGCCGGAATTTCCTCCGGTCAGCGCAGCGGACTCTCCGCCAAAGCGCGATAGACGTCAAGCGTTTTATCACACATTATTTGTTTTGTAAAGTTTTCTTTTACAAAATTACGGGCGGCAGAGGCAATTTTTTTGCGTTCGTCCGCCGGAAGGTTTAATGCCCACTCAAGTTTTCGGCTCAGGTCGTCCGCATCACCAGAGACGAAATGGCGGCCGGTAACGCCGTCTTTAAGGTTATCCAGCGAGCCGCCGATGTTTGAAGCGAGCACGATTTTTCCCATTGCTTCGCCCTCGGCGGCAATGCGCCCGAAGGCTTCCGGCTCAACCGAGGCGGAGACGACAATGTCGCAGGCTTTCATCAGCGCCGGAACGTCGTCGGTGTGGCGGATAAAGGTAAAGTCGCCGTCCATGCCGTGGGCGCGGATTTGGGCGGCAAGGCTTTCGGTGTATTTGACGCGCCCCTGGTCATCGCCGGTGAAAATACAGTGAAAATCGCCGCGAGCCTTCAATTTGGACAAAGCTTCAATCAGCAGCCACTGCCCTTTCCAGTGCGTCAGGCGGCCGATGAGGAGAATCAGCTGCTTGTCAGTCGGCAGGTCGTATTGTTCAATCACGGATTTCATCCGCTCAGCACTGACGGCTTCGGGGTTAAACTTCTCCATATCCACGCAGCGGTGAATAAACACAAGCTTATTTTTCGGGGTATGGTAATTTTCCAGAACATGGCGTTTGATATGCGAAGAAATGACAATCACTTTTTCGCCCAGGGTCATGACGCGGTTATATATTTTTTTGATGCCGCCGGGACCCAGGCCGTAAGTGCCGTGGAAGGTTGTCATATAATGCACGCCGGCTTTTTTCGCGGCGAGATATGCGCTCCAGGCCGGGGCGCGGGAACGGGCATGGACGATGTTAATCCCCTCTTTTTTGATTATTTCCGCGAGCCTGGAGGCGTTTTTTAAGATTGTAAACAGGTTTTTGCTCTTAAGCGGCAGGGTAAAGTGTTTGACGCCGAGGCGTTCAAGGCTGTATTCAAGCCGTCCGCCCTGCGAGGCGACATAAGTGCGGTATCCGTGCTGCACCAAAGCTTCGGCAATCTGCACCGTTCCAAGTTCAACTCCGCCCTGCCCCAGTTCGGGCAAGACCTGCAGCACGACCGGTTCAACGGAGCCGCGGAGCGCGGACGTATTCCGCGCAGCAGAGGAGCCGGAGGGCTGCAGCGCGTTTTGAACTGCGACGCCGGAGGGGCGAGATGCGGAGACGGACGCCTTTTCCGAATTCTCCGCTGCGGGAGAAGCAAGGGCGGGAGTACCGCCGACAGCGTCCGGGCGGTTATTTTCCGTGTTTTTTACTTTATCTTTACTCATTTGTCGTATATATTCCCATTAACGTTAATCTGTTTGGCGAGGTTCAGATGTCAGAATCTTTTTACACCTATAAATGCGGGCATACCGCAAAGTATGAATACATTAAGCCGGACGGCGCAAAAACTCAAAGCTTTACGCTGGTTTATGCACATGGATTTTGCTCCGATCCCTACGGGCGCAAACCGGAAGAAATCAGGAAATGGTGCATTGAGAACGGCATAGGCTTTTTCCGTTACGAAATCGCGGGGCACGGCTCCGATGCGGCAAGGTTTGAAGAAACGACGATAAATACCTATAAAAGCCAGATTTTTGAGATTGTCGGCGAGATGGTCGACGGCGACGTTGTTACGGCGGGTGCGTCGCTCGGCGGCTGGCTCGGGCTGCTGGCGGCGGTGCAGTTTCCGCAAAAGGTCAAAGGGTTCCTCGGGCTGGCGGCGGCGCCGGACTTCCTGAAAAAATATTTTGAGGCTTATTTCCGCCCCGAACACAAGGAAATTCTGGAACGGGACGGCAAAATTACGTTTCCGACCAACGATTTCACTTATGTCATTACCAAAGAAATGATTGCATCGGGCAACGAAAACCTGCTTTTGGACAAAGAAACAATTCCTTATGCAGGAAAAACGAGGCTGCTGCAAGGAATGAAAGACGCGTCGCTTGACTGGCGCACGGCACCGCTGATTGCGCAGAAACTTACCGGCAGCGATGTCAAAACCGTGTTACTCAAAGACAGCACCCACCGGCTCGGCAGCGACAGCGATATTGCGGAAATCCGACGGGCGCTGGACGATTTTCTGGTGCCGGCGGCGCATCCCAGGCGTTGACCGCGGAGCGCTGAAATCCGCCGGCTTTTATGGCGGGACGCGAAAAACAGCGGCGGAAAAACGGCTGACGAGAGCGTATGCCGGGACAGGGCATACAGGTATGGGCAGCAGGCGGACAAATATTAATATTTTAGAATAATTTTAAAGGGCAAGGTGTTGATATGTCATACGATTTAATGTTTCAAAAAGCAATTGAACTGCAAAACAACGGAGCCCTGAATGAGGCGGAAGATATTTATCTGAAACTGCTTGAAGCGATGCCGGAAAATTCGGACGTGTGGAACCTGTTGGGGCTGGCTGCGCAGAGCAAGGGCAATGCCGGGCGGGCGGCAGACTGTTTTCTGGCGGCGATACGCTATGCGCCGGCGCCTTTTGCCCCGCATTTTTTCAATCTCGGGCTGGCATATCGCATGCTCGGCAAAAAGCGTGAGGCACTGGAGGCGCTGCAGCGGGCGGCCGATTTGCAGCCGGATTTAAAAGAGGCCTGGAATTATCTGGGGCTGACGCAGGAAGAAACCGGCGACCATCAGGAGGCGGTCAAAAGCTTTTGCCAGGCGCTGGACATTGACGGTGCCTACAACGAAGCCAGAGCCAATTTATGCTTTTATACCAAGGACAAAGAGACGCTTTTGCAACTGGCGGACGAACAGGAAAGCGACTTTCAGGCCAATCTGCTGGCGGCGGAAAGCTGTGAGGAACCGGCAGAGCGGGAACATTATCTGCGGCGGGCAACTGCGGCCAATCCGTACCATACCGGCGGGCTGCTGGCTCTGGCAGATACGCTGCGGATGGCCGACAATGAGGCGGAAGCTTTGCAATTGTATCATAAGGTTTTGAATCTGGACGAAAATGCAGTTGAGGCGCTGTTAGGAGCGGCTGACATCTATCTGGCACGCGGGGATTTGGAACGGGCGGAAATTTATTATAAGAAAAGTTTTGACATTACGCGCGGCATTGCCGGAGCACACTTGAACTACGGCACCCTGCTCTACCGCAGCGGACGCAAAAGCGAGGCGCTGGAAGAGTATCGCGCCGCGGCGGCACTGGAACCGGAAAAGCCTGAAATCAGCTATAACCTGGCGCTGGTGCTGAAAGACCTCGGCGATTATGAGGAAGCGCTGGGGCTGATGTTTAATGCCCACCAAAGGGCGCCGGAACGGGAGGAATTTGCAGCGGGGATTATGGAAACGCTGACCGGGCTGGCGGCGAATAATGCCGAACTGGCACTGAAAATTGCCGAAAACTGGCAGAAAATTGAGCCCGACAACGTTTTTTCGCGGCGGATACTGGCGGGAATCAGCGGAATGCCGGCGGAAAGCGACGATGACAGGCTGTACGCCGAAAAGCTGTTTGACAATTTTGCCGCAACGTATGATGAAACGTTGGAAAGGCTTAATCCGCAGATTACGGCGGAATTTCTGAGGCAGTACGGAGCGGTGAAAGGAACCGTGCTTGACCTCGGATGCGGCACGGGACTGGCAGCGCAGGCGCTGAAAACGGCAGACAGCATATTTGACGGTGCGGATATTTCCGCCAAGATGCTGGAAGCTGCCCGCCGCAAGGGCGTGTACCGCAGTTTGTATCAGGCAGATGTTACGGCGCTGCTGCAAGATATGGCGGCGGGGGCGGCTGTAAAACCGATAGCGGCAACGGCGGCGGCAGAGATGCCGGCGGGTACGGGAGCAAATACTGCCGTACCGCACAACGGCTATACCCTGATTATCGCTTTTGACGTTTTCTGCTATATGGGGAATCTGGAGGACGTTTTGAACGCGGCGGCGGATTTGATGCGGCAGGCTGACGGCGAACAGGCGGAAAGCAGGAAAACGAAGGCGGCGCCTTCTTCGGGCAACGGGACACCGGAACTTTGGTTTACGACAGAATCCGCCGACGAAGAACGGGGCAACGATTTTTATCTGACCGCTGCGGGGCGTTACAAACACCGTCGGCAGTATGTGGAAAAAGCGCTGCATAAGGCCGGGTTTACGGAAATTGACGCCTATCCCCTGACCTTGCGGCAGGAAAACGGTGCCGATGTTCCGGGCGTCCTGTTCAGGGCGGCAAATCTGGGCAAAGGCGGCAATTAAGCGTTGCGGCAGCGGTGCAGTGCTGTTGCGGGGATAGCAGCGGAGATGCCGGCGAGAGCGGCGGAAACAATGCCCGGATGGGCAAAGAAGACGCTGGAAGAGACGGTAGCGGCGGGGATTTTGTCGGGGCGGGAACAGCGAAACGGGCTTTCGCGCAACGCCCCCCGCGGGCGGGTGAAAATCAGACGTGAAAAAAATAATCCTGTGAACAACCGTAAAAATGTATTGTATGAGGCTTTTATTTATTCTACTTTGCAAGTGGTTTGTTAAGTCTATTATATATATATGTAGTTATTGAAAGTTGTTTATTTATTTCGCGGATATTTATGCTTTGTTTCTTTCTGTTAGCATAAATAAGGTGAGAGCATTTTAAAATGCGAAAGGCGGACGTCCGGCCAGATGTTTCGCCCGCTGAAAATGACAATCACGGATTGCCCGATGGTTTTATTGCTATTATTGGAAACCCTTCTGATCAGAAATGTGCACACAAAATACGGAGCGCCTTTGAGACGACAGTATTCCCTGCTACGGTTTTGAGGGCGCTTTTATGATTTTCCCGAGCGGGATGATGCTTTTCCCGATTGAACGGGAACCCGATTTATGAGTTTGCCGAAAAGGTTTTGAGGAATGTTTTATGCCTTTTCAGCCTATTATTATTTTAAGTTTATGTTTCGGATTACTTTTTCAACTTATATAACTGCATTACTTTTTCATTTTCAAACAGCGCCAAAAAGGGCGCGTTTTTTTTGCTTTGAAAAGCTCGCATCAGACGCGCGGGGTATCCGGGAATAAGAATCCCGCGGCAGATACGTGGGCACCTGGGGATTAAAACTTCTCATATCAGATATGCGGGGCGCTTTGGGTTTTGTGTCTGTTGGGCTTTGCGTCTGTAATGTTTACGTTGTATCAGTAATGCGGCGGCGGAGTTTCTTCTTCCAGCGGTTTGACAGTGCTTTGCGCATTGCGCAGGGCTTCGGTCAGGAATCGGTTCTGCTTTTGCAGGAAAGCGATGTCCCTGCCCTGTCTGATGATGACATCATTTAAATCTTCCACAGTGCGTTCCAAATCGGACAAAGCCATTTCAATATCAATGAAACGCTGCTCCGTATCGGGACCAGCATCCGGCCTGAGTGACAGCGCGGCGTCCAAAGCGGCAGCCGGAGGCGTATTCGGCTTGGCCGTTGATACGGGATTTGATGCTGAGCGAGATACTGTCTGTGGTGCAGATTTTTTTTCCATATTTGTCTCCTTGTGGTGATTTATGCGGTATATAGAACGTTTTTGCGGATTTGGCAAGGCTTTTACGCAATTTTAACCTCTCGCCGGTTAGATTAAGGCAGGATTTAATGTTGACAGACAAGACGGCAGGAGGTTGTGATGACGGTCGGACTGATTATTGCGGGCATAGCGCTGGCGCTTTTTTACGGAATTTACGTTTCGCTGGTCAAAAAGAAAAACAACTTAAAAGAAGCGGCGGCGGGAATTGACGTACAGCTTAAGAAACGCTACGACCTGATTCCGAATCTGCTGAAAGCGGCAGCAAAATATATGGAACACGAGAAAGACGTATTTATGAAAGTGACGGAGCTGCGCGAAAAGGCGATGAATGCGGCGGGATATGAGGAACGTTTCAAGGCCGAACAACAGCTTTCGGAAGCAATGCACGGATTTCGGCTGACGGCGGAAAACTATCCCGAACTGAAATCCGACGCGGCGATGAGCAGCGCCATGCAGGCGATGGGCGAAACCGAAGAACATATTGCGGCGGCACGGCGTTTTTACAATTCGGCTGTCAAAGACTATAAGAACGGGCTGGAGATATTTCCGTCCTCTATGGTTGCGGCGATGATGGGGCTGAAGGACGAATATCCGTTCTTTGAGGCAGAGGAAGCAGCAAAAGCGGCGATTGACGCCGGAGATTACTTTAAATAGCCGGAAATAGCCGGATGCTGCCCGCCGGGTATTGCCGCCAGTTCGGTTCAATAGTCCGGTAAAAGGCAGCAAAGAGCAGCCGGCGCGGAACGCCCGGCAGCGGCAATTCGGAAACGGGAGCGGAGCAATGTCCAGAGCGGAAGATATTTTTGAAAAACTGATTTATTTCGGCGAAGATGCCATTGACGAGTTTATTATGAGCCGGCAGACGGAAGAGCTGTTTCTGGACTTTAAACAGGCTGTTTCGGACGGAAAGTCGATGCGTTCGCTGCATCCGAACGACCGGCGCAATCTGGGCAAGGCAATTTCCGCGTTCGGCAATTCCGAGGGCGGCGTGCTGGTCTGGGGAGTCGAATGTTCGCGGGATTTGGAGCTTGGCGACGTTGCCAAGGCCAAGGTTAAAGTTCAGAACGTGCACCGCTTTTTGAGCTGGCTGGAGAATGCCATTTCGGGCTGTACCATTCCCTCGCATAACAAAGTCCGCAACCACATCATCAGCTGCGACGACAACGGCGACGGTTTTGTGGCGACATATATCCCGAAATCGGATATTGCGCCGCTGATGACGACGACGGGAAGCCAGATTTACATACGTTCGGGCTCCAACAACGTTCCGGCTCCGTATGCGGTGATTGCGGGAATGTTCGGCAAAAGGCCGCAGCCGAATATCGAACTGGTGATTTCCAACAAGACGCTGGAGGTCGGCAAAGACGGCGACGACGACTTTTTCGCGCCGGCAAAACGGGGAAAGAAAAAGGAAAGTTACGTCAAAATCAGGTTCTCGCTGCTGGCGCAAAACAGTTCAAATGCCGTGGCGAAAGAGGTTTACCTGTCTTGCAATACGCTTCTGGTCGGCGGGGATAAGACAAAAGTCAGCTTTTATTATGACAGCCAGCTGGAGAATCTGGCGGCGGAGAACAATTCAATCAACCTGATTACGCCGATGGAAATGCGCGTGCCGCCGCGGGCGCTGTTTTCATGCGCAAAGGCGGAAATCCGCTTTGCCGACGACATCAGCGAGGATTTTCTGATGGACGGGGTCATCGGGGCGGACGGCGCGACACCGCGGAGTTTCCGGATTTTTATTTCCAAGAACGATTTACGGTCGTTTGTGGCGCAGGCGTTAAGGAAAAACGCTGATTTGGCGGTGTTGACCAACGAGTTTTTCTCGTGCTATCTGAAAACGGAATAAAAATTTGCAGACAGGGCGGGCATAAAACTGAGAATTGCGGCAGACGGGCGAAATGGTGTTTCAGGGAAGAATCGGGAGAACGGAGGCTGGCGGAGAGCCGGCACCGGGCGGTACGAGCGGATATGAAAGCGGAAGGCAAAACGGTGCGACGCGTTTTGAAATGCGGCGCAGAGAGAACAAAACAAAAAGGAAAAAGGAAAAAGGAAAAACGAAAAATGAAACGAGTGGAAATATTTACGGACGGAGCGTGTTCCGGGAATCCGGGAGCCGGCGGCTGGGGCGCCATATTGCGTTATAACGGCGCGGAAAAGGAACTTTCCGGCGGCGAAGCGGAAACGACCAACAACCGCATGGAGCTGACGGCGGTCATTTCGGCGCTGGCGGCGCTCAAGGAGCCGTGCAACATTACGCTTTATACCGACAGCCGCTATGTTATGGACGGGATTGAAAAATGGATTTATGCCTGGAAAAAGAGCGGCTGGAAAACCGCCAACAAGAAATCTCCGGTAAAGAACGTTGAGCTGTGGCAGCGGCTGGACGAGCTGCGCAACCAGCACGAAATCCGCTGGGTCTGGGTTAAAGGGCATGCCGGACATCCGGAAAACGAACGCTGCGACGCGCTAGCTCGGGCGGAAACGGCAAAATTCAAATCCTGATTATTTTAAGAGAGAAACTTAAAAAGGCGCAGTCCGGAACTGTGTTTTTAAAGGCGGGGTCGGAAGCCGTGCTTTGGAACGGGTGCATCGGGAAGCGCAGAGTAATCCAGCACACCCGAAAAGCATGAACTGATGAAGCGTGCCGCCGGTCGGCGGCTGGGACGGTGTACCGGGCATGACGGCTTTTGAATAATAGACAAAAACATCTTGACTTCGGAAATGACAGCCGCTTATAATAAGGCTGTTAAATTTTACGCATATGGACAGAATTATTTTAGGGAATGTAAGCGGCGAGGAATTTGACGCTTATTTTAAGAATTTGAACTGGCCGGGACGTATGGCATTTGTCCGTTCCCGCCGCAGTGAAATTGCAGAACTGGCGAATCCGAAAATTTTGGATACGCTGTGCGATTACGGGTACTTTAATGCGCTGCTGCCGTTGGTTTCTGCCGATAAAGAGGCGGCCGACGCGCAGATTATCAGCTATTATACGCCCGGACGCGAGCGGGTACGCATTGCTCCCAGTCCTGACGACGAACGGGAAATTCTCAAATATGCGGCAGGACGGCTTGATGTTATCCGTTTTTTGCGCGAGAAGACCATGCGTTTTCTTGAGCTTTCGCATCCGAGGGTTCCTTTCCGCCTGACCATTTATGAAAATGCAACGCAGGAGGTGGCCGATTATCTGTTTGAATGGATGTGCCGCAACCACATTCCTCTCGGTACGGCGGGAACGCACTGCCTGTTTGCCAAGGCTTCGCCCGGAGTTATCCGCGACTATCTGGTAAAAGTCGGCTGTCTGTCGGCCAACCGGGGATTTGTTTCCGGCAAGGACTTGAGGCTGTTGGCTCAGCGCGCTGATATTGATGCGGAAGACAGGCATGAGCTTCTGCTGCTGACCGTCAACCGGCTGAAAGTTTCGCCGCAGACGATAATCAATCTGCGCCGGGACGGACTGTTGGATTTCTGAGCCAAGACAAAAAATTAAGAGCGAAACTTTCGGGTTCGCTCTTTTTTTTTACGGGGTGCAGGCAGCGGCGCCTTTATTTTTACGGAGTTCAGACAGCTGCGCCTTTATGGAAACGGAACAGAAACCCGAACGCCGGGGTGCCGGCGGGCAGACCGTTTTCAGGCGGCTTTCATCCGTTTATAAAGGTCGCGGTATTCCTTTTTGATATCGCTCTCTTTGCGCAGATAAACATTGAAATAATATCCGGCGAAAACGACTATCGAACCGCCTACCCAGGCCAAAGGCGAGGCATAGTAAATTCCCTGATAGCCGATTTTGGAGGCGAGCCAGACGGCGGCGAACGAACGGATACCGAGTTCGATAAAGCCCGACAATACCGGATACAGCGGTTTGCCCATGCTTTGCAGCGTGTTTTTGAAGATAAAAATCATGCCGAGGAAGAAATAGAACATAATGCTGATGCCAAGATAAGACGCGCCGATTTGAACGACGAACGGATCCGGATTGTCCAAAAAGCTGCCGATGATATGGGTGCCGAAAAAGAACATCACGGTGCTCATCAACAGGCTGATGACAAACGATGTCAGGCAGGCTTTCTTAACCGCTTCACGAATGCGCGATAATTTGCCGGCACCGTAATTCTGGGCGGCAAACGTTGCCATAGCCAGCCCGATGGCCATCAGCGGCTGGGTAGCCAACTGTTCGATGCGCAAAGCAATGGTGAAACCGACGATTATCTTCTCGCCGAAAGAATTGCAGACCGCCTGAATGACCATAATGCTCAGCGCCAAAATCGAAAACTGTATCGACATCGGAATGGCAATGTTCAGGTGTTCGCGCATAAATGCGGGGTTGTATGCCCAGTCTTCTTTCTTCAGCCGGAGAATCGGGTAGTTGCGTTTGATGTATATAATGCAGCAGACAACGGAAATGCTGATGGCAATCACCGTGCCGACGGCCGAACCGATAACGCCGAGGCGGCAGAATTTTATCAGAACCAGATTGAAAATGATGTTTAAAACCGAGGAAAAAATAAGGAAATACAGCGGCGTTTTGCTGTCGCCGAGCGCACGGATAAAACCCGAAAGCAGGTTGAAAGCGACAATCAACACCATTGCCAGCCCGAGAATCATGATGAAATTGTACGAATCGTCATAGATTGCCGGCGGAACATTTAGAATATGCATCAGGCGGCGCAGGCTCACAATCAAAACAAGCGTCAGGAATATGCTCAGTACCAGGCTGGCGCGAAACGAATGGGTTACCGAGCGGCGCACGCCGTCATAATCCCCTGCCCCGAACCGCTGCGCCGTAACGGCTGTCAGTCCGCCGGTAAAACTGAATGCGATAATCAGAAACGTAAAATATATCGGAGCCGACGCGCCGACGGCTGCCAGCGCGTTTTCGCCCAGAAGGCGGCCGACGATGAAAATATCGGCAAGCTGGTAGAGCTGCTGGAAGACGTTGCCTATCAGGATGGGCAGCGAAAAAAGCAAAATAAGTTTGAGGGCATTGCCCTTGGTCATATCCTGTATCATCAGTTTTCCTTTGTTATTTTCGGAGCGTTTTCATGGCTGTTTCTGAGCGTTCCGGCTATTATTTTCGGAACATCTTCGGGCAATGTAACGATTTAGATTTAAATTTCCATTAAAATTTATATGGTTTTGGTATGGAAAATGGATTTATCCTGCACACGGAAGTTTTTTCGCCGCGTTGTGCGCGCTTTGCGATATACGGTTTGCAAGTTTGCAAAAAAAAAACTGCTGACATTAAACGTTCGTTTTAATTCATATACTTTCGTTTTATCTAAATAGCTATTTCGACGGCAAAATTATCCCCTGCTTTTTGGTGAGAGAAAACGAACCATTTTTTTCATCAGGAGGTTACAGATGAACACAGCAGAACATATTGCCGGAGAGCCGGCAATTTCGGTTATCGTCCCGATATACAACGTTGAACCGTATCTCGGCGAATGTCTTGACAGCCTGTGCGGACAGACCCTGCGCAATATTGAAATCATCGGCGTGGATGACGGCAGCACGGACGGCAGCGGCGCCCTGTTGGACGAATATGCGGCAAAAGATAAGAGAATTATCGCCGTGCATCAGAAAAATGCCGGCGTTTCGGCGGCGCGCAATGCGGGAATGCACCTGGCCAAAGGGGAATACCTCGCTTTTGTGGACGGCGATGACTGGATGGAAAGAACGGCGTATGAAGATATACTGCAGAAGCTGCAAGGCCGGCGGCCGGATATTGTCATTTTTCAGAATCTGAGCGTTGAAGGCGGGCTGGCGCGCAAGAATTTTCGCAATGAAACGCTGGCACAGGAAAATCCGCCGTTTGAAGAACTGGTTATGCGGTATGGTGCGCAGGTGACGACAAAATTGTTTAAAAGGCGGTTTATCCGAGAGGCGGGCGTATCGTTTACACAAGGCATCGTCCTTGGAGAAGATACGATTTTCTGTACCGAAAGTTTTGCCAGAGCAGAATCCGTAACGCTGTTTGGCAAATGTTACTATTATTACCGTATGTTCCGCCCCTCGTCTACTATGGCCAGTTATTTCAGCTTACGGGAGCTTTTGAAAATGAAAACGGCTCTGGAGCAACGCCCTATTTATCAGAAACTTGACGGAGAGCAACGGCTGTGTATTGATTTAAGTTACAGCAGCGCGCTGTTGTATAGGTTCTATATGCTGGATAAAGAGAACAAGACCGGAGAGTTTTCCGTATTGGAGGAATATCTTTCCTATTTGGAGCAAACGTACGGCAAGAAAAGGCTTGCCGACAGCAAAAACTACGTAAAACTGCGGCGCGCGGTAAAAGAAAAAGATTTTTCTTGCGACAGAATTTCTTTCGGGCAGAAAATCTTTTCCATCAAAAATTCAAGGGACAAACGACATAAAATCGTGCGCGTTTTAGGACTGGAGCTGAAATTTGAGCGAAAAAAATGCCGAGCTGAGGCAGATGCCTGTCAGGCATAAAAAAGCGGCTTTTATCTGCGGCGGGGCGGCAGGCTGCGCAGCCATACGGCGACTTTGTTATCGACGGCGGCGTCGTATTTTTCGGGCAGATTGTTAAACTCTATGGTTGAAACTATATCGGCATTGCGGGCGGCGTTTTTAAAATCAGCAAAAAAGGTGCCGGGGTTGCTGCCCTGAGTCGTAAAGACCGCCACGGGACGCCCGGAAAAATCTGCCTGTTGCAGGAAACTCTGCATTGGAGTGGCTACGGTATACATCCAAACCGGAGCACCGACAATTACCAAATCATAGCCGGAGAAATCAGGCAACGGCTCGGCCACCGGCGGCAGCGTTTTGCCGCGGAGCTGTTTCCATACGGTGTAATACAGGCCAAGCCCCGGCGACAAAGGCGTTTGCAGCTTTATTTCATGCACGTCGGCGGCAGCCTGTTTTTGAATGCGGGCGGCAATGTCCCGGGTATTGCCGGAAAGCGAATAATAAACGACAAGAACCTTGCCCAAATCCGGCAGAGGTTCGCGCGGAGATTCGGCATAACGCGACATTTCGGCCTTATTTCGTTTGGCAACGCGCCAAAGATGTACACCGCCGGCGACGACCCCGGCAACAATCAAAAGCAGAACGGCATATAAAACGTATTTCAGCATATTTTTCCCTTTCGTGCAGCTCATAATTTCGGCAAGTGCTGCTTATTAACATAAAACATTGATTTTAAAAATCAACCTCCAAAGAAAGAGTGCGGAAACAGGGGGAGACGCAAGACGGTGTTGATTATGGAACTGATTAACAACATTGCCAAAGGGCATGGCGGTGCAGGTGCCGGTAAGGCGGAGAAAGCAACGGCCGGGCGCGGAAACGGGGCAAAATGTAAGATACAGGTGTGAAAAGCAATGAACGAGGTATATATGACGGCTGCGGAGAAAGGAATGCAAAAACAGCTAAAAAATTGCAAAAATAATAACTTGGGAGCAGTGAAAAAACTACAACAAAAAAGGGCAACGATATTTTTTTCACATTTTTTTATTTTTCTTATTGACATTCGGAAAAATTGTCTGTAAATACTCTCTCGTACCTGATGGCGGGGTAGCTCAGTTGGTTAGAGCAGAGGAATCATAATCCTTGTGTCGAGAGTTCGAATCTCCCCCTCGCTACCAACAATGAAAAGGATGGATAAAAATCCATCCTTTTTTGTTTCTATGCTTTCTTTATATCCCCTGTTCTGCTATTTATTGAGATTCTAAATTATATGGTTGGGGTTAGTTGTCAAATTCATGAGCGTCATCACACTCATCGCGGATTTCTTTGATATACTCTCCAACAAGATTTTTTACCATAAAATGCGTGCGTCCGGCAGCTTCCAGAACATAAACTTCTGCTAGACGAATGCTTCTCCCCATATCACTTCTTTGGTTGATATCAAAACTTATATCCGTCGCAGCACTCACATAATTATCAAAATTTTTCTTAACGCTTGCATTATAATGCGTATAGTATTTATCAAATATATGGTGGGCTACTTTTTGCATACAGTCAATGGAGCGGTCATAAGCTTTCAACATTTCTGATGTTTGCCATTCGTCTTTTCCATAATCAACTACGGCACAATCGTTCAACTCTTGCTCCAGCTTATCAATAGCTAAACTTTCATCAGCAGGACAACGTCCTTCTTGGGCATTCGCATTAAATGACAATAAAAAACAAACTAAAACCAACCACTTCATTTGTCTTCCTTTCTACCGCTTGTTATAGTAATGAGGATTATAATAGTCAACTTTATCTTTATAAAGTTTTTCAAAAACTTTTGGTTGACTATGATAGCTTTGAGCTCTGTTATACCATCCTCGTAAATTATTAATATTCAAGACAGGTTTTTTATCTACGCTTTCAAAATACCGTTCCATACGTCTCAATGTCAATAAATCATTAACCTTTATACTTTCTTCTGACGATAGATTGTTTATTGCTACTGCCTATTTATCGCTTATCACTTTGTTTAAGGGAAAATTGGTTCCTTTTACCTTATTAACCAATTCTGCAATATCTTTTCCTGCATTTGTTCCTTGATTCATTTCTTCATCAAAAACATTTCTAGTAATTATGGGATTTTTAATCTTATCAATACCATATCTCTGAAAATACATTTCATCTAATATTTGCTTTGCCTAATTGTCTTACATCTGTGGGGAAATTTTTACCTTTTTTAAGATAACTATTCCATAAATTATTGTATTCATCTAATGAATCTTGAGTTATACCATAATTTGTTTTTCCTCCCAAATCATTTTTTCTATCAGAATATCCTCCTTCATGCTGTTCTGTACCAAGATAAATAACGCGTCCATCTTCATCTAATTTAGAATGATAAACATCATTAAAACCTTCACTTGGTATGTATCTAGAAATATTTTCTAACTCATCTTCTTTTCTAATTTTATCATATTCACTAGACTTTTCTTCTTGTTTTGCTAGTCTTGATACTTGCCTCAAACTTCTTTCTTCTAAAACTTCGTTAATCAAATTGTCAGTGTCAGCAAACATATAATCATATCCATCTACTCCAATAGTATTTTTCTCAATATTCTCAATGCTACCATATCTATCCAATAATTCATTAAGTTTTTTCTTTTTCTCGTTTTTCTTTAAAATTGTTTCTGTATCATCAAAAAAATAATCTGTTCCGGCCGGCGCGTTTGCGGTAAAAAAATAAAGCCCTCTCCGGAGAGGGGGCTTGTGCACATAATGTTGCTTCAATAGGAAGACTGAGGATTTGGATTCCGCAGCCTTGAGTGGGCGGCGTTTGCGCTTAAAAGCAGTTGTGGCCGGTTTGCCTTTCCTGCTGACGCTGATATTCCAGAGCGCGCCGGCCGATTTCCGACTTGGCAAATTCTTCGGTGCGGCTGAAAATCTTTTTGTCTTTGAACATGACCGGCGCATAAATACTCATTGCTCCGAGCAGATTACGGAAGCCGACCGGGGACAATTCTTCAATCGGAATATCCACCAGAGCGCGGAACTGCTCTTGTGAAAGCTCAATCCCGTTGAAACGCACCCTGCGCGGCTTAATCACGATTTTATTTCCGGCGGCGGTTTCGCGGATAACGTTTTGCTCATCGCTGCGGGATTTATGGGCAGATACGCTCATATCGATAAATTCGCCCATTGACACCTGACGGCTGCCTTTTCCAAACAACTGTTCATTTACTTCCTGTGAAAAATTTTTCAGTTCCATAATGATATGTTTTTTATAATTTGACAAAAAACACTATATTGTATCAGGTTTGTTTTGTCAATAATTATTTTATAAAAAAGAAACGAAGTCAGGACGGCAGCATTTATTTTCTGCCTTTTATATTTTTAATAAAGTTAAAAGGGTCGTTCTGTGCTGTTTTCAGCACGCTGTCGGCAATCATGTATATCCTGACGGCAAACAGGCCGCAAACGCCGGAAATGCCGTATTTAACCGGCGTCGGGATATCCATATACTCCGCCAGCAGCCCGCACAGCATACTGACCAGGAACGTTATCAGCATATCGCGCAGGGTCTGGCGGATTGAAATAAACGGCTTTATCATGATTGTCGCCAGGCCGAGGAAAAATCCCCACAGGCTGTAATTGGCTATAATCTCCTTTACCTTTTCCATTTCCCCTCCCCTTTTATTGCAGTATCAGCGCCGGAACGGTTATGGTTTCGGCAGAGGGAATTTCTTTCATAAAAATACTGACGGCGCCCTCTTTGGCCTCTGCCAGCGGGGCGAAATTACCGCTGACGGCATCTTCAAGCCCGAATACGACCAGCGGCAGATGTTCCGGTTTGGCGCCGGGAACGGCGATATCGGCCCGATACGGGTATGTGCCGTATGTACTATCCGAAACGATGGTGCCGCAGGATACGGACAGATTGCTGAACTTATGGCTGCCGTTTTCGTCAATGTACCGCCAGACGCCGTCGGAAGTTACGAGGCGGTCGTCGTTTTCGGTTACGCTGCCGGTTACGGAATCCAGCATTTTTTCATAAATTTCCCGGACTTTTTCCGCCAGCTGCGGCACTTCCTTTATAAGTTCAAAGTTCTTGCCGATGCTGACCAGCAGTTCGTAGGCCTCTTCCACGGTCATTCCCGTTCCCGGCGCCACGACCAGAGCGCGGTTCAGATATTCTTTCATCTGCTGGAGCGCCATAATCATCTTGTCGAGCGAATATTCGTAATCGGCGGCGGGAAAGTCTTCGCCCTCAATAAACTTGACCAGCTGGGTCAGTTCGACGTTGCGCAAGATGGTGATTTTGGTTCCGGCAGCCGGCGCGGAAGAAAAAACAATTTCGCCGCCGGACGCCGTTTCCGACGCAGACGCGGCATAGTCATCGGCGGCCAAAGGTTCGGCGTTGTCGTCAAAATACACGTTCAGCTGACGCTCAAAAAAGCGGAACGGAACTACGAAAGACGACGTTTTGCCGTCTGCAATGTAAACCGCCCTGCTGGTATCGTTTTGTATAGTCATGTGTTTTACTCCTCAATAAATAACCTAAAAAAATGCATACGAAAAGGGAACCGGATTTGTATCCGGCTCCCGGTATCCTGCCCGCTGCAGGGAAGAGTGTTCTGCCTTTGCGGCATTGTTTCAGCCTTTAAGGCATTATTCCGCCTTTGCGGCATCTTCTGAGCCGCGGACATAAAAAAACGCCCCGAAAAGGGCGGCTGGGGAACGGCAAATTACACGACTGCCGGAAAAAGAGCGTTCCGGCGGGCATTTTCTGCCATTCTTGCGTTTTTTGTAGCAGATACTGACACAGATGTCAATAGTTTCAGCACCGGTTTTGAAAATTTATTTTGGTTGAAGTTTGGCGGCAGAAGATACAAAAACAGAAAACAGGAAACCGGATACGGAGGATATTCGGCAGCGGTTTGATACGGATGCCCTCTGGGAAGGCAGAATATAGAAAATATGGGGGATACGGAGAGATATCCGGTTACCGCCCGTCGCTGCCTTTTTTCCGGTTCAGGGCGGGAGGCAGACCGCCATAGCTTTCGGCAAAGGCCTTGCGCGTGCTGTAGGTTAACTCCCGTCCGGCATGAAATACCCTGATGCCGCCGAAAGAAAGGCTGATGCCGGTTCCGTCGGAAAAGCGCACGGCGGGCTGTCGGGCATCCGTCTTGTAGAACAGCCTGACGACGGCGCCGCCGGTTCCCGAAAATTCCTCGCAATTCAAAAAGCCGCGATTGTCAAGCGAAATACCGTGTCCGTTCGGAAACTTCATCGTTTCATTTTTGGCGATGCTGACCGAGCGGCCGTTGACAATGTAGTTCAAAACCTGAAAACGTCGGTCGGTAATCAGTTTGACGCCGCCTTTGAGGGTCAGGAAACAACGTTCGCTGCCGTTCAGATAAAGCTTTGAACCGTCGGGTGCATCCACCCTCCCCTTTTGCAGATGCAGCAGCACACCATTCGCCAGCCGACAGGACACGACATCGGTTCCGGCGACGGCAATGCTGATACCGTTGGGATATTCTTCAATATACGGCCGACGGGATGAGGAAGGAGTTTTGGAAGCAGACGGGCGGGAGGACGCAGCAGCAGACGGACGGAGATGAGCGGCGTTATCGGAGGCCGGCGCGGGGGAACGGTTTGCGGCTGAAGTATCCGTTACACGGGAAACGCTCAAAATCCGGCGTTCGGCATAGTCTATATCGACAATTCTTCCGTCTTTATGAACTGCACGGTAGACATTGCCCTGCTGTAAGCTGACGACCGGGCTGGCAGCGTCTATGCGGTCTTCAAGAATTATCGCAGCCTGCATAAAGCCGGCACAGAGCTTTTCCAGACGGGCAGACAGCGCGGCGTCCAGATATTTATGGCTCAAATCGTTGCGGAGCTGTTTAAATTCCGCCCAGCGTTCCGCTTCCTCGGCGCTCAGCATCTTTTTGCCGCGAAAATAAGCCCAGGCTGCCGACGGCTGGACGTTTTTGCCGTTGAACAGACAGAACTGGCTCATTTTGTATTCAATCTGCTGAAAAACCTCAAGGTAATTTTTGCGATACAGATAGCCGGCGACGCGTTCGAGAAAACCGTCAATATCCATACCGGAGCGGTCAATAACGGCGGCGGCGGGAAACAGCTTGGCAACATTTTTTATCAGCGCTTCCTTTTTGTCCGACCCATAAGGATAATTTGTTTCCACAAGCAAGGCGGCTTCCGGGTTGGTACGGGCGTACTCCTTGATGCGGGAGACAAATTTGGAATTGCTTTCATTTTCACCGCGAATCAGCAAATCCGGATTCAATGCTGAAACGAGCGGCGCAAAACTTTTTGCCGTGCCGACATACGCGTCGAGGCGTTCAAGCAGCGGCCTGTCGCAGAGGCGACAGTAAGAATCGAGATAACGTCGGCGGACGGAAACGTTTTTGACCGTTTCGCGCTCGTTGAATTTGCCGATGCCGTCCAGCGTATCCCACTGGTGATGCATCAGGTGGCGGATGTTCAGGCAATCCTGAAACGCGGCAGCGGAAGGCAACAGCCCTTCGCTTTCCGCCTGTGCCATGTAGTTTTGCCCGGCGCGGCGTCCGAACAGTTCGCGCATTATGCCGTTGCTTTCTTCCGACAAGGCGGCAAGCGAACTCAGGAGAACGTTTTCAAACGGCGCAATCAGAGCCGAAGAAAGCGCCTCGGTTTGTGCCGTTTCCACATCTTTTTCGCTGTAACGGCTCTTTTCCGGCGGCAGCAGTGCCAGTACGTCCAACATACTTTGAAAGCGCTTTTCTATCCATTCGTCGGCAAAAGCGTCGGCAAGGCTCCTGCCTTTTGCGTCATGGTTATATTTCATCAGCCAGCGGCCGGAAATGACAAATCTGGCGTCTTCAAGGGTTTCGCCCTTTTCATAAGCGGCGATATAGCGTTCAATGCGCGCCGGAAGGGAATTGCCGGCACTGTGCACGGCAAAGTTTTCAGGCGTGGAAAAAATCCCCGGTTCTTCGCTCCGAAGCTGCGCCGAGGTATAATTGACGCTGACAAAACAGTAATGCGCGCCGTGTTCGGCCGGCTTGTTGGCGATGAAATCCGTATAGGCACGGCGAGCCTCAGGCGTGATTTCCTCTACTTCCCACGGGTTGTCGACAACTTCTCCTTCATACAGGCGGGTTATCTGATAATTGGCGAGGTTCAGCGGCTTGTAGCGGCGGACGACCTGTTCCAGATTGCGCACGAGCGATATATAGTCCCGGTACACGGCCAGCAAGTCCTGCTTGCGGCGCGGCGGAAGCGAAGCGGCATACAGAGCCGACATGTTTAGTTTTTCCGGCATTGCGATTTCATTAATTCTTTGTTGTTGCAAAATCTCTTTATTAGCATAAAGCGGAAAATATTGTTGCCGAAAATTTTGGTTTTGTCAATACAAAATCAGGCGGCAAAGCAAAAAATATGCCGGTGTGTGCTGAGGCAGCTCCGATAAATCCGAAAGTGATTTGATAAATCCGAAGCTGGTTCGATAAATCCGAGCCTGAACCGATAAATCCTGCGGATAACCGTTGAATTAAAATCAGATTTTGCTTTACGGAACAAAAAAACTTTTATAAATTCTGGTGTGTCCGCACATATATTAAAGAAAAAGTAACGGCTGTTAAAGAAAAAATAACGACTATTGAAAAAAATAACGGCAAAACGCAATTACAAAATTACAGAGAAAAAAAGAGAGGGAAAGAGATGAAAACCAGATTATCGGCAAAATATTTCCGGACAACCGCCGCAATACTGTTTTTGGCGGCGGGTTTCTGCCAGGCGGCGCAAGCGGAAGACACGATTTATGACGTTATCAACCGCGAAGATACAAAGGCCTTTTCCGACATGGTCATGCTCGGTTACGATATTGATGAACAGGATATTGACGGATATACGCCGCTGATGATTGCCGCGGCGGCGGGAAAGACCGGCTTTGTCGGATATCTGATTGACAACGGCGCGAAAGTCGATAAACGCTATTATCAGGGCGGAACGGCCATGCACCGTGCCGCGCTGGGCGGCTATACCGACGTTATCAGTTCCCTGATTGACGCGGGCGCCAACGTCAATATGCCGGATTTGGACGGCATGACGCCGCTGATGATTGCCGCCAAGAACGGACATCGCTTTACGGTCGAGCTGCTGGTGCGGCGCGGTGCCGATGTCAATTTCCGCAACGTCAAAGGGGAAACAGCCTTGGACATTGCCAACAAATACCGCTATAAAGAAATTGCCAGATTTCTCCAGAACGAAGGCGGGCGCTCCAAATCCCCTGACAGCGGCAAAGAGGCTTCCGACGGCGGAAACCAGGGGCTCGGGCTGGATATTGACGACTGGAACGATACCGAATTCGACTGGGGGCTGTAAACTGCGGCACTGTTAACAGCGCACAATATATTTTCCGGAGCCGGAGCGTGTTTCTCCGGCTCTTTTGCGTTTTTTTCGTTTCGGGGTTGCGGGAGGCGGACGGACGCCCTATATAAAAGATAAAATGTTAAGACAATGAGTCAATTTTGACAGGGAGTGTTTTGATTATGGCTGAAAAAATCGAATTTAAAACCGAAGTGAACAAACTTCTGGATATTGTCATCAACTCGCTTTATTCCGAAAAATATATTTTTTTGCGCGAGCTGATTTCCAACGCGTCCGATGCGCTTGACAAGCTGAAATACTGGACGCTGACCAACCCGGATTTGCAAAAGCCCGGCGAAGCGTACAAAATCACGATTACGCCGGACAAAGACCACAATACGCTGACGATTTCCGACAACGGTATCGGCATGAACCGCGATGACCTGATTAACCATATCGGCACGATTGCCAAATCCGGTACGGCGGAATTTTTGCAAAACACCAAGGACAATGCTTCAGCCGTTGACCTTATCGGCAAGTTCGGCGTCGGCTTTTATTCGGCGTTTATGGTGGCGGCAAAGGTGGAAATCACGACCAGGCGCGTGGACAGCGACAAAGCCTACAAATGGGTTTCCAACGGCGTGGACGGTTTTGAAATATCCGAAGCGGAAAAAGCCGGAAACGGTACGGACATCAAACTGTTTCTCAAGGACGACGCCAAAGACTACACCGATACGATTTACCTCAGGAACATCATCCATACCTACTCCGAGCATATCGACTACCCGATTGTGCTGAACCTCGGCGACGCGGGCGAAGAAACGGTCAATACGGCTTCGGCGCTGTGGACGCGCAACAAGGCGGAAATTACCGAGAAACAGTATAAGGACTTTTATCAGCACGTTACAAAAAATTTTGACGAGCCGTGGATGACACTGCATTTCAAGGCCGAAGGTAGCATTGAGTACACCGGGCTGCTGTTCGTCCCTTCCAAGGCGCCGTACGATTTGTTCCAGCCCGACCGGCTCGGCGGCATCAAGCTGTATGTCAACAAAGTATTCATTTCCGACAAAGTCGAGGGGCTGATGCCGATGTACCTCAGGTTTGTACGCGGGGTTATCGACAGTGCCGACCTGCCGCTCAACATTTCACGCGAGATGCTGCAACAGAGCGCTTTGATTGCAAAAATCCGCCAGGGAACAGTTTCCCGCCTGTTCAAAGAGCTGAAAAAACGCGCGGAGAACGAGGAGGATTATGCAAAGTTCTGGAACGCATTCGGTATTGCGTTTAAGGAAGGAATTTATGAGGACTTTACAAACCGCGAAGAAGTGGCCGGACTGTCGCGTTTTTATTCGACCAAGAGCGAAAACAAACTGACATCGCTTGACGCCTATATCGAACGTATGGGCAAAGACCAGAAGGCAATTTACTACATCACCGGAGACGATGCGAAGACGCTGGCGTGCAACCCGCTGCTGGAAGCATTCCGCGAAAAAGATATCGAGGTTTTGCTGCTGACAGACCCGATTGACGAATTTTGGACGCAGACACTGCTTTCTTACAAAGGCAAGGATTTGAAACATATTTCGCAGGCGGACATGAAACTTGACATCAAACGCGAAAGCGCCAAAGCGGACGAAAAAGGGCTTAAGGAGCTGACCGAAAAGATGGCGGAATGGTTCAAAGGCGAAGTCGGCAAGGTCGAAACAACCGAAAAACTTACAAAAAGCCCGGCATCATTGACGGTTGAGGACGGCCAGATGAGCATTCATCTGGAACGGCTGATGCGCAACCACCAGCAGAAAACAGCCTTTGACAGCACGAGGATTCTGCTTGTCAACCCCTATCATCCGCTGATAATCAAACTGGCGGAACTTGTCGGCGACAAAGACAAGGAAGCCGAAGTCCGCGATGCGGCACAGCTGGTATTGGAACAGGCAAAAATCGCCGAAGGGGAAGCTGTTTCCAACCCGAGTTTGTTTAACGAAAAGCTTAGCGAGTTCATCTTACGGGCGATTTAAACGGACAGAATGCCAAACGTTCTTTCTTTGGCGCAATTTAAGCAGCCAGAACGCTGAACATTTTATTCTTTGCGCGATTTAAATGAACAGGAAGCGCCGGCACGGACAGAAAAGACATTGACGGCCGGCGTTTTTTATGTTATTTTATCCATATACAGGTGTCCGGACAAGGGGTTCCGGACGGTTTGGAGCGTCTGAACGGTGAATTTTGACAATTTGAAATACGGCTTTCTGATTTCGATGACGACGATGTTCGGCGGCAGCACGCTGGAGCTGTATGCTCAGGACGAAAACGGCGGCAAAGCGAAAATCGAAAACAGCGAGACCTACCGGCAGCAGTTTTTGGAAAGCATTGCCCCCGACAAGCGGGACATCAGCGTCGAATTTGTGGTTGATTCCGTGGCCGAAAAAACTTCTAACGGAGACCTGGTCGCTGATGTCAACGTTATTCAGCTGCTGGCCTATCTTGACCAAGACAGCGACGAATATCAGAGCTATATGGCAAGCCGCCACATTGTCGCGCACGAAATGTGGCACCGCATCTGCATGATGAACGACGTATTGGAAAAGCCGATGTCGGCGACGCATTACCGTACCGGACGCGATAATTTTGAGATTACGGCAAGCCTGGTGCAGCTGCTGACTTTTCGCGACGACTATATCCATGCCACACCGGAACAGCGCCTTGAGCTGCGCAAACTTGAAGACCCGAAAATCCGCATGTATATCATGGCGGTTGAGCACGGCCTGATTAATCCCCTTTCCGCCGACAAAAAAGACTTTGACTTTGAGATGGAATTTATTGCCAGGACGGTATCCGGCTACTGGAACAACAATATGGCACAGACATACGCCCCGCTGCACAACGCAATGACGGAAAAATCCGGACGAAAGGAATTCAAATCTCCGGCGTATGAAAAGAACTTTATGCGCGACATCAAACTGATGAACACTATCGGCGGCATTGACTTTTCCAAGCTTTACAACGTCAAAGACGTCCGTAACCGCGCGGCGTTTCCCGAAGGAATGGCGGAGGACACGACGGTTATCAGACAATCCCTGACGGCACCGAACTATGAAACGTGGGTTAACAAGAGAAGCCAGCTGAAACGTTTTTCGCGACAGAAAATAGATATTCCGAACTTTGCGGGTAACCGGCTGGCGGAAGAACGCCGGCAAAGGCCGCATGACGAGCGCAAACAGCCTTATCAGATAGCCGAAATGGCCGGCGGCTACAAGGCGTACCCGTTTATGAAAGTTCCGTTTTATGCGGCGGTGCAGCTGAACGGCGCGGGGCGGACAATCAAGCTTTATCCGCACGGGGCAATGGACGTTATCGGCGCAAGCGACGCAGCGGGGAAAGCCAACATCAAGACCCTGAATTATGACGGCAGCTATGAAACGGGACAGCTGAAAAACGGCCGCAAAGACGGCGTGTTCGTCTTTTATAACCGCCATAAGAAGGAAATCGGGCGCTGTACTTATGTCCAAGGCCGGGCGGCAGACGGCGAAACGGTGCTGGCAGCCGGCGGCGAATATATACGCTACATTTACAAAGCGGGAAAACTTGCCGGCATGGACTGCATCCGGGAAGACGGCACCAGAAAGCCGATATGCACGCTGGAAGGCGGCAAACCGGTGAGCGGACTGATTCCGACAACAGACGCCAGGACCTCTTCCGTCGGGCGTTCCTACCTTTTATACAGCGACAAACAGCTGCTGGCAGGGCTGCTTTTTGACCGGCAGCACAGACTTTCGGAAAAGCAGGACATCATAACCGGGCAGTACGGGCAAAATGTTTCGGCACAGGCAGAAAATGCGAAGCATAAGGCTTTGGCCGGGAGCACGGTCAGAATCGAACGTTTTTATGCTGACGGAAAGGTGAAATATGAGGCGGAAAGACGCAGCATCACCCTCAGACAGCCATACGGAGAGGCGGAAAAAAGCAACACAGTCCCCGGGCAACCATACGGCACAGCGGAAAAAATGCGTAGCGACACGGCTAAAAAAGGAACAGGACTGACAGAGCGCGGCAGCGAAACGAAAAAAACACCCTCTGGTCCGACGGCGCGGTACGGTATGGCCGGCAGGCACCCTGCGGCACAGTCCGTACAGGTATGCCGCGAAGCCCTCTTTGCCCCTGACGGGCATCCGGTGATGGCGGCAGAATACAACGGCGGCCGGAGAAGTCTGAAAATAAAGATGCGGGAATTTTTATCCTTCCTGAAAGGGATTTCCATGCCCGGTACGGACAAGAACACGCTGGTTTCGAGCCTGCTTGCGTTTCGCAGCCGGACGACGACAGAAAATCCAATCCAAATTGCGGCGGCCAATGCCTCTCGGTCTGCGGAAGGCGCAAACCATGCGGCAGAAGCAGGAATCTCCCGGGTTGCCGCGGCTAATACCGCTCAGACGGCAGAGATAAACTCCTATCAGATTACCGCGGAAACGGCCGCTCAGGCTGTTGAGGGAGATTCGGAGAGAACGGCAAAGGCAAGTGCTGACCGAACCGGGACGGGCTCTCCCCTGCCCGCGACGAGCGGCAGAAAAACGTCGGCGACGACCTTTGAAAACAAAACAGACATCACCGGCAAAAGCTCTAAAAATCAGTCAGTTGCTGATAAAAACCAGGATAATCCGTCAGCCCGCAAAATATCGGCCTTTAAAAACAAGGCCAGGTTTATGATGATGCGGCAGAGGGAGAATGTCTGAGGCCGGAGAAATCGCCCTTGACGCGCGGCAGCCGGAAAAGCCAGGCCGACACGGTTCCTTTTTGTAAATTTTTCCTTGCAATTTTAGACAAAACATTTTAATCTGCAAAAAGTTTTATTGTATTACTTAAATATATTTATTGTTATGGAAAATTTTATTGTCCAAATCAACGGCAGCTATATTGACCTGCCGTATGTTGCAAATGCCGCAGACGGCAAAAGCCAGCCGCGGCGTTCTTATCTGACTTCAGGGACTGAAGTTGCATCCGGCTGCGGTTACAGCTACTGTTATAAGACGCTGAAACTCGTTTTGAAAGGAAAAGAACACTTTCTGCCCGAAAATCTGTATCGCGAAGGCGTATCCTACCGTTTTCTGGATTACCATACGGAATGGCCGTTCCTGTTGCGCGAAAGAGGCGGAAAAATCGTCAAAAAGCAGATTCCTCTGCTGGCTTTGTACGGGATTGCGCCGGAAGAAGTCCTTGACAGAAGCGCTTTTTGCAAGCTGACTTTGCCCGAATTTCAGCACAAAGGGAAGCTAACGACGGTTTTTTATGTCGGAGCATACCGTTTCGGGGTGGCCTTTGAGAGCGACTTGATGCAGCTGTACCACAGGAAAGCCGAGTTTGCAGAAGACAAGGCGGCTCTGTTTATGGCGGACGAATACCGGTTTTGGATTGACGGCGGCAGCAATCCGACGGCTTATTTTGCCGACGGGTTAAGATGCGAAAAAACGGCACCGTTCATTGACGTTACCGATTGCCAGGATCCGCTTCCGGTCGGCAAAGAAACACTAGAACGTTTCTGGGACGAGCTTGACCTGTACCGAATCCCCGAAAAAGCACAGGAACTCGGAATTGGGAAAATCCTCGGCAAAGCGGCAGATGCCGTCCCGCTCCGGGATTATTGCGTTGAAGCAGAACTTCTGCCGCCGTTTGCCACAAAAAACGGCTATCGTTTCGGCAGCAGAAGCCATACCTTTCAGGAAGACTGCGTTCTTTCCGCCCTGCCCGGGCATATCAGAAGCATTATGAAAGAAGAGGCTCCGCAAAAATTCGAGCACTTATTTCAGACAGGCTCCTAAGACGGACGGAAGCTTTTTAAGGAAAATGTCCGGCGGCAACAAAAAAAGCACCCTGTACAGGGTGCTTTTTATTTACAGAGTTGCTTCCCGAACGGTTAAAAATGTTCAGAACGGTTAAAAATGTTCAGAACTGACAAATTTGACGGCCGGCGTTTCCTTTTTTTCATCACGCGTCAAGATGCACAACAGCTTGGCAAAATCAAGATTTGCCTTTATAACGCTTTTGTTGGAACGGGCACGTTTCCACGCATAAATCTGCAAGCTGCCCGGCACTTCCAGCGTTTCCGGATTAATGAGAATGCCGTTGTGGCTTTCCCAATCTGCCCCGCAGAACGCATTCAGCGAAACCTGCTGCCGGGGAAGCAGCGGCATATTGCGCAATATCTGTTCGGCGGTAAACGACGGGATTTCCCGCAGCTGCCCGGCGACAACAATAAAAAAGCGCGGGTGCTTTTTGTCGCACAGTGCCAATATGCGTCCGTCAATTACGACAAAACGCCCGACATAGTTGGAATCGGCTATTGTTGTTCCCATATAAATGCGGGTACCGTCCTGCGTATTGTAGCAGGCTCCACCGGGGAAAAACAAATGATTTTCCATGCCCGAAAGGCTTGGAACCGACAACAGATAGTCGTTCATTTCTATATAACGCATTTTTTTGCACGTTATTTCCTCTACGGCAAAATGCCGGTCATGAAACGAAATGACGTTTACGACTTCTCCGTGCAGACGGTAATTTTTAAAAACTTTGAAGTTTTTTCCACGGATAATCGTTTCACTGCGGTGGGCGTTGGCCTTGACGAACCGGCGCAACTCTTCTTCTGAGATATTCACCATAATACTTAATTAATTTATAAATTTGACATAAAATTATTTGGACGAAACCGAATGTAGATGATAAACACATTTTTGTCAAGTCCCAAAGGCGAAAAATTCGGGCCGCAGATGGGCGTTGAAAAGCACAAAAACCAAAACATCCTCTAGCCGGGCCGCAGGCACAGGTAAAAAAAAAGTTTGAAACTGTGGGGAATATTGCAAAAAAAAATCCCCGGAAGACCGGGGTTTCAGATGGTGGCCAGAGAGGGGATCGAACCCCCGACACGAGGATTTTCAGTCCTCTGCTCTACCAACTGAGCTATCTGGCCGGCCACGGATATGGTTTATATATAACTTTTTTGCAGATGGCAAGCATTTTTTTTACTTTTTTGCACAATTTCGCAATATTTTTAATATCTATTTGTTTTGCCATACATAATTTACAATACAGCAGCAACAGGAGCATAATAACGGCCGTTCATAATCACGGTTGCGGCGTTTTTTCCTGCATAATGCGCCGAGAGCCGGCCTCTGCCCGTTCTTTCCAAATTTGCGCCGTTTGCCGCTACGTGCACCGTTGCGCAAAAATATCCGCAAAATGCCTTTATGTGCATAGTCTGGGAGTTTTTTTAAGAAAATGCTTGTAATTTTTCTCAAGTGCGGTAAAGATGGGGCAGATTTAATTTTTAATTGAGAGGATAACTATGTCTAATCCCTTGGATACAAAAATAATAAGCAGACTGGCTGAAATCTTGGATAAAACGAACCTGACCGAACTTGAATACGAAGACGAAGGGTGCCGAATCTCCCTGGTCAGAAATCCGGCCGGCGTTGCCGTTGCCGGCGCGTATGCCCCGGTTCAGGCTCCGATTGCCGCCCCTGCCGCCGCTCCGGCGCCGGTTCAGGCTGCTGCGGCGGACTCCGCCGATGCGGGCGATACCGATTACACTAACAGCCCGAATGCCGTCAAATCGCCAATGGTCGGCGTGGTTTACCTGTCGGCCGACCCGAAATCTCCAAACTATGTCAAGCCCGGCGATACGGTTGCCGAGGGCGATACGGTCTGCCTGGTCGAAGCGATGAAAACCTTTAACCCGGTTAAGGCGCACAAAGGCGGCAAAGTTGTCAAAATTCTGGTTGAAACCGGTGATCCGGTCGAATACGGCGAGCCTCTGGTTGTCATTGAGTAAGATTTCGGAACAACAATAATAGGAAACAATCTGATGTTTGAAAAAGTTTTAATTGCCAACCGCGGCGAAATCGCTTTGAGAATCCACAGAGCCTGCAGGGAAATGGGCATCAGGACAGTTGCCGTGCATTCCGAAGCCGACGCCAACGCGATGCATGTCCGTCTGGCTGACGAAGCCGTCTGCATCGGCCCGGCACGTTCGTCCGACTCGTATCTGAACAAACCGGCGATTATTTCCGCGGCGCTGATTACCGGCGCGGACGCCATCCACCCGGGATACGGGTTCTTGTCCGAAAACGCCGACTTCGCCGAGATGGTCGAAAAACACGGTATAACCTTTATCGGGCCGACTGCCGAACAGATGCGCCTTTTGGGCGACAAAATCACCGCGCGCAAAGCGGCCATTGAGGCCGGGCTGCCGGTTACGCCGGGGTCTCCTGCGCTGGAAAGCATTGAACATGCCAAGGAATGGGCGAATAATATCGGTTATCCGGTCATCATCAAAGCCAAAGACGGCGGCGGCGGCAAAGGCATGAAAACGGCCTTTAACGACGACGAAATCGCCGAAGCCTATACGATGGCACGCGCCGAAGCCAAAGCGGCGTTCCCGTCCGACGTAGTTTATATGGAAAAATACCTGCAGCATCCGCGGCATATCGAGATGCAGGTACTGGCAGACAAGTACGGCAACGTAGTGCATTTGGGCGAGCGCGACTGTTCGATTCAGCGCAACCACCAGAAAGTTATCGAAGAATGCCCGTCGCCGGCACTGAACCAGTCGCAACGCAAGGAAATCGGCGATATCGTCTGCAACGCGATTAAGAAAATCGGCTACCAAAATGCAGGCACGCTTGAATTTATGTTTGAAGACGGAAAATTCTATTTCCTGGAAATGAATACCCGCCTGCAGGTTGAACACCCGATTACCGAAGCCGTTTCCGGCATCGACATCGTCAAAGAGCAAATTCGCATCGCTTCGGGCGCTGCACTCGGCTATACGCAGGACGATATTCAATTCCGCGGGCATGCGATTGAATGTCGTATCAATGCGGAAGATCCGGAAACGTTTGCGCCCTGCCCCGGCAAAATTACCGAATGGCACGCGCCGGGCGGTCTGGGAATCCGCGTCGATTCGGAAATTTATTCCGGGTATTCGATTCCGCCGTACTATGACAGCATGATTGCCAAACTCATCGTCCACGCCAAAACGCGCAATGCGGCTCTGATGCGCCTGCGCCGCGCGCTGGAAGAGTTTATCATCATGGGCGTCAAAACAACTATTCCGCTGCATCAGGAGATAATTTCGCAAAACGAATTTATCGACGGGCAGTATAATATCCACTGGCTGACGGAATATATGAACAAACGCAGCAAATAAAAGGAAGCGGATCAGCTCCGTCATAAAGGCGGAGCTGACAGTCAAACTGAAGCAGAGCCGCTCCCGAAATAAAAGCGAGCCTGCGGCAGAATAAAGGCAGAGTCCGCAGCCGAAATAAAGGCGGTGTACGCCGCCCAAATCAAGGCAAAGCCCGCCACTGAAATAAAAATGCGGTGTTTCATATTATTACAGGAGTTTTGGGATATAACGCTTAAAAAAACATAAAGAGCAGGTTGAAAATGCAGGAAAAACTGTCGATTAAAAAAGTTTACAGAAATGCGTACCGTTATGTTGCGAGCCATTTGTTCGCCTTTGCCTTTTTGACGATTTTTTACTTTTTGGGCAGCCTGCTGCCGATGATATTCGGCTCTTCGTCTTTCTGGGGTGTTTCGCTGGCGTATAACTACCTGTTCTTTTATTTCGCTGCGGGGTGCTACTATAAACAGCGGATTTTATGGGACAGGGAAGTCTTTACGGCGGCAGGGCTGCGCTTTTTGCTGGCGATTGTCCTGTTTGTGCTGTCGATTTTTGTTTCGTCGTTGGCGATTAACGTCGGCATCCACATCATCGGCCGGCTGTTTCCCGTTCACGGACCGGCAGCGGTTTCGGCAGTTTTGGAGAGCCTGCCCTGGCTGCTGGCGAAAAGAATTTTTATCTTTTTCCTGTTTATCGCCTTTTTTATCGTTCCGTCGTTTGCTTTCGTTTCAGAGATAACGGGTAAAAAGCGCTCGCTTGTTGCGGCTTACAGCAAAACGAAAGGCGATTTGCCGCGGATTGCGGCCGTGGTGGCGGGAACGTTCCTGCTATTGTGGCTTTCCATGCTGGCGCTGAGCTTTGTCAATGTCTTTCTGGCATCGCTGGTGCGAGCGGCGATTTTGGTTTTCATCAGCATATTGTATTTTAAGATGTACGACTTCTTTTACTGCTTTCCGCAGACACGGCGGGACAGCCGAACGGCAAAGGACGAACCGGAAAAAGCCTTGCCGCGCCGAGACGCTTCCGGCAGATTTGCGGCGGCCGATACCAACGGCATGAAAGAAAAAAAAGCGGATACGACTGATGATAAAGCCGAAACGGACAATTTAAGCGAGGGAGAAGACAATGCTGGTTAAAGACAAAGACATTCTGGTGGAAGATCCCGAAAAAAAAGACGGAGACAACGCGGAAAAATCCCCTGCCCCGCAAAAGCCGCAGCGGCCGAAAATAAAAAAAGAAAACATGCGGGCAGCATGGGGCGACGCATTTGACTATTATATCCGCGGCATTACCGAAAAATACCTGCTGTTTCGCGGAAGGGCATCGCGCCTGGAGTTTTGGGGATACGCCGCAGCGGCAGGAATTATGTGGATACCGCTTTATTTTGTCGGCGAATATGCAGAGATGCCGCTGTTGCCGTATTACTTTGCCCTGGCGACGCTGCTGCCGACAGTGGCGGTTACGGCAAGGCGTCTGCATGACATTAACAAAAATGCGGCCTTGTATCTCATTCCCGGAGCCGTGCTTGCCGCCAGCGGATTTTTTATCGGCCTTGCCGGCGCGGCGGTACTGGTATTGTGCTGGGCAGTTTTGCTTATCCGTCTGTTGTCGCGGGAAACCGACCTCAACGATGGTTTTTACGGTGCGCCGAATGACAATGACGAAATTTATGGCGAAGACAATCTGCCGATTGTCAGGAAATTCCGTTTTCTGGCACTGACGCTGCTGGCCGTATGGCTGGTAATTACCGGCGCCAAGCTTGAAGACTGGTCTCAGCAGGCACAACAGAAGGCGGCGATTGATTTGATTATGGACAAGGTTCTTATTGAAGGGCAAGACGCCAAATTAACGCCCGAACAGATAAAAGCGGCACAGGGGCAGATGCTCGGCGTTTTAAAAACGCTCAGCGGGCAGAGAGTTTCCGAAAAAGAGATTATGGAACAGGTTGACAAAGCCGTCAAAGCGGTTTCCGATGCGGCAAAAGTATCCTCCGGCGCGGCGGCAGCCGGAAAATAACCTCTGGCATGAAGGGCTGCGGGAAGAAGATGAAACGAGCGGCACGCAAGGTTTTATTGGCTGCGGGAGGTTTGGCCGTTCTGACGGGAGCGGCATTGTTTTCCGGGAGATTGTTGCTGATTGCCGGAAAAACCGCGCCAAAGGTTGAAAAAGCGTATTTTCAAACAGCAGAAAATATTCCGCCTTTTTTAAAGCCTTATGCAGACATATTGGCGGAAGCGGCCAATGATACGGCAAACGGACGGACAAATGAAGCCGCGCATACAGCGACCGGTGCGGCGGCGAGTTGCAAAAATATCCGCATATATGCCGGAAACTGGTTTTCGGACAGCGATGCCCCGGATATCAGCGACGATGCCAAGCGTTGTGCCATTCTATGGCTTGGATCAAGACAGGGCATAATGACCGGCGGGCTGGAAAAATATTATGCCGTTTGGGCATCAACGCCCCTGTTGCGGACGTATCTGCAAAATGCGGGAATTCAGGCGGCATATATGCCGCTATTTTACCTGCCTGATGAAAAGGCGGTCGTTTCCGGATATAGCAAGGCTGATGCCGAATATAACGGAGCCGCTTCTGAGATGCTGCAGAAAAGCCATATTGCAGAAAAACACCATAGAGGCGGAATGTTTTTTGCCATCGTTGGCAATCCGCCTTTTATTGAAGATATTTTGCGAGAAAAAGCCCTGCCCTATCGCCGCTATGAGCTTGACAAACCGGAACAGGCGGCGCAGATGATGCGGGAAATGCCGCAGCAAAAGGCGATTTTTGCGGAAAAGACTGCTCTCGGTACGCAGACACTCGACATACATCCGCTGTTTTTAGCCGCAGCTGCGAGGGAAATTCCGTTAATTATGCCATGGATATGGCCCAAAGAGGATACCGTCAACCTGTTTAACGACAGGGTAAGCTTCTACCCTGACAAGTCAGGCGCGGAAAAGCTGGTCGCAGAAGTTGAACAGGCAGAGAAGAAACAAGACATCAGGCTGCCGGTTCAAAAACGCGCGGCAAAAGCAGCGCTGCTGGCGCGGCGGGAATATTCGGCAGAAAGCGCCGGAAAGCGCGTCCGGCAGGCTCTGGCGATGCAGCCTGACCAGTATAAACGCCCCGGCAGCATTTTTCTGCCATCGGAGAAAAGCAGTATCAATATAGACATTCCGACAGCAATCGGGCATTATACCGCCGGAGACTATGCGCTGGCTTCCGATTTGGCGGAGGGGCTGACGCGGGGCGGCGCAAAGGTTGACCTGACGTTCTATAATTCCCTATACAAATATCCGGCGGAAACGAACATTCTCCTGCGCGGGTTTCTGCCGCCGTTTGCGGACGATCTCAGCGCCAAAACAAACATCATCTATCTTGCCTATGCCCAGTTTGGCGAAGACGGGCGGCGGGAGCTGCTTCCCACGGATGAGGCATATCTGGAGGCTGTTGCCGAGAGTGCCCGCCAGGCAGACGCTTTGGCAACGGCGTCGCAGAAACTGGCAGAGCAGCTGCGGGCAAAAGGCATTCCGGCGCATTATATTCCGCAATTTACCGATACGGCACGGTTTTATCCTGATTTTGAAGAAAGCCTGAAAAGTGATGTTTTATTTGTCGGGGCAAACACGTTTTACCGCACGGCGGTGCCTTTTCTGCAACAGCGCGGCATCGCGGTCGACGTTTACGGTCCGAAATGGCCGATTGGAACGGCAAAAGCAAACTATGCCGACAACCGGATTTTACGCAAATATTACAGCTCAGCCAAAATCGTCCTCAACGATACGCGCGAGGGAATGAAAAGATTCGGTTTTATCAGCAACCGGATTTTTGATGCGACAGCCTGCGGAACGCTGGTCATCTCCGACTATATGCCCGAGATTGAAGCGATATACGGCGACAGCGTGCCAATGTACAAAAACGGCGATGAGCTGGCGCGGCTGGTACGCTATTACCTTGACCCGGCTCACGAGCCGGAACGGCGGGAAAAGGCGGCACGGGCAAGAGAAATCACGCTGAGGCATTTTACGGCAGAACAGGCTGCGGAGAAATTCCAAGAAATTATACATAACATTAAAAAGTAGTCTTTAACAAAAAAAATCATGAGTGGGATAAAACGAACCGCGGATAAAAGGCTAAGGCTATAGAAACATATTGACAAAAAAATATTGTATGGTATGAACTCGAGAGATATTATAGAATTATGTTCATTTTTTGTGTTATTAAAATTTTTATGCTATGGATTTTCTTACATTAATCAAAGATGGCAAGCATACAGCCATTGTAAGCTACGTTAAAGGTTGCAAATGTCTGAGTATTGACGAAGAACTAGCTCTTATCAGCCGTGGCAACCATGAAGAAATTATGAGCTATATTGCCCATCACTGGTTGGAAATTGAACCTTTTGAAGCTTTTCTGAAGCGGGGAAATTTGAATGAAGTCCGGTTTTATATTGCAAGACATGGTTTATATGCCGACAGTGCGCTTTGTGAAGCTGTTTTTCAGTTTGGCCGCAGCATTACGGCGGAGGTTGTCAGTTATATGCTGAGGGAACGTTATGCAGAGAAAACCGGGAATTATCGCGCGCCGATTAAATGGGCGGAAGTTGAATGTATGCTTATTAAAACGGAAGATCACTGTGCCCTGCGCCAGTATATCAGCCAGGTACAGCTGGAAAAGAAATCGCATGACCTGCTAAAATTGAAGGGTTCGGCCGAAGACCTGTTGGTTTACGACCTTGTGTGGAACGGACAGCCCTAAACCGCAGCTCACCAACAGGCAAAAGCAATCATGACAGAAAAAGAGGCTTTGTTCCATAACGGAGCAGAGCCTTTTTTTATGCCGGATTGCGGCATTTTACAGCGGAGCTGAGAGCGGAGAAATTCCGGAAAATCATAAACGAGGTCGGGCACTAATCAGCTGCGGTTCCAGAGTTGTTTGGCTCTGAGCTGCCCGGTTCCAAAGCGGTTCGGTTCCAGAGCCGGCCGGTTTCGGGGCGGTAATAACAGACGCCGGTCGTCAGGTTGACAAAGCCGCCGTCGCGCAGCGGTATTTCCCGCCCGTCCAGCTTTACCTGTCCCAAAGAAAACTCTATCCGCCCTTTATAGATGCAGCTTTGTTTATTGCAGACAACCGGGTCGCCGGCGGGAACGGCGTATTTGCCTTTGGTTTTGGTGCCGGTCCACATTTTTTCCAGAAATTTGTTTTTATGATAACGGGAGGCGACCAGTTTTCCGGCAGGGTTTTTGTAGGCATACGTCGTGCCTTTGGCGTCGAAGACAAAATCCGGGCGCGGGCTGAAACAGATGCTGACAACGCCGGCGACTATCCCGGCAATCCCCCAGAAACGCCATTTTGCCTGCCAGATACAGAGCCAGAGCAAGCCGAACGTCAGCAACAATATGCCCCAGTCCGGCAGGGTTCCGACGCCCTCGCCCGCCTTGGCGCCGGGCAGCGCCGCTACCCATGCGGTGATTTGGTTGATTACATCGATGCCAGCGGCAAACGGCCTGACAGCATAAGCGCCAAGCCCGAACGGCAGGCTTATCAGAAACAACAACAGCGCAGGCATAACCCAGAAACCGATGACCGGCCCCGCCAGCAGGTTGCCGAGGCTGGTATAGACCGAAATCTGGCTGAAATAATAGACGCCGTACGGCAGCGTCATCAGGCTGGCAACCAAATCCGATACCAAAAGCCCGGCCATATAGGCAACGAACTTTCCGAACAGGCTGCGGCTGTCCAGCCAGCGGTGCAGCCGGGCGGCGTTCTTTTCATAAAAAGCAACCAGGCCGAGCACGGCGGCAAAAGACATCAGAAACCCGGGCGACACAACCGCTTCGGGCGTTATGGCGACGACGACCAGCATCGCAAACGCCCACAGGCGCAGCGAGACGGTACGGCGGTTAAACAAAACGGCAACCAAAACCAGCGTCGTCATCACGAACGCGCGGATGCAGGAAACACTCTGCCCGGAAATAAGAAAATACGCAAACGTAAAGAAAACGGATACGACGGCGGCGGGTTTGCGCAAATCGTACCGCCCTTCGCCCAACGGGAACAGGGTTGCGCGTATCAGGAAAAAGACCAAGAGCGCAATAATGCTCATGTGCATTCCGGAAATAGAAAGGAAATGCGCCAGACCCGAGGTGCGGTAATCGTTATTCAGTTGTTCGGAAATCGTGCTGCGGTCACCGATGGTCAGCGCTTTGGCGATGGCGCCGGCGTCTTTGGGAGTGTTGGCGTCAATCAGCTCCTTGATGTACGTCCGAATACGGGTTATCGTATCCGCTGCCGGGTTTGCCGCCGCGGCGGGGCATTCTACCTGAAATACGGGGCCGACGGTATAGCCGACAGCACTCAAGCCTTTATAGAAGTTAGCTCGGTCAAACTTATAGTTGCTCAGCGGGTTGGGCGTAAATCCCTGCGGCAGTTTGGCGACAAGTTCAACGCAGACGCCGGGTTTCAGCCATGGTTCGGAAAAATTCAGGCTGATGCGGAAATCGCCTTTCAAGTCCCGCTCGAAATTATTGACATCGGACAACAACAGCCGCGGGCGGTTGTTGGAATTATAATCCATATCCTTAACCCGGCCGCGCAAATAGCTGATTTCAGGCAAGTCATATTCCAAATTGCGGGCACGGTACATCGCATCGGCCTTGGCCATGCTCAGCCCGAGCAAAAATACCGCGGCATACGTCAGGAGCTTGAACTGCCCGTCCTGGCGGCGCGTCAGCCACAACAACAGCAGCACGGCTTCAAGATAGCCGACAATCACCCAGGCCGACAGTTCCAGCGGCAATGCAAAGTAAAACGCCGCGCCGGATGCAAAAGCTACAGCATACCAGATTATCAGGCTTTCCGCCTCGTTTTGATAATTTTCGGCCGCATACAGCTTCAACCGCAGCCATTGTTTGCGGAGCCACCACCTCACCGGATTATGCCTCCGGTGTCCGAGGTGCCGGGGCGGACAGCCTTTCGGGAGCAACGCGGGCGGCGGGTTCAGGGATTTTATGCGGTGCCGCGGAGGTATCCGAACCGGCGGAAATTGGCGAGGTGGAAGCGTCCGAACCGGCGGAAATTGGCGTGATGGAAGCGTCTAGGGCAGCAGATGAGGCGTTGGCGCCATTTATCTCCCGCAGCACGATTTCCGCAGCACGGCGGCTCGGGTTTATTTTGCCCGCGCCCATCAGGCAGCGCAGCTCTTCCATTTTATTTTGAAATTGGGTACGCGGGGCTGCATTTTCCGTATCCAGAAATTTCGCCACCTCGCCCGCCACGTTTTCAGGCGTGCATGCTTCCTGCAGAAGCTCAGGCACAATACTATCGTTCATCAGGATATTGGGCAGGTTGACGGAACGGATTTTCAGCAGGTGGCGCGCCAGCCACGCCGTCAGCGGCGCAACCTTATAAGCGATGATATGCGGGATTTTCATTATCGCCAGTTCCAGAGACACGGTTCCAGACGCCGCCATTGCCGCTGAGGCGGCTGCCCTCGCCCCGTTGCGTTCCTCTCTGCCAGCGACAATCATCACATCATCGGCGCCGTTTTCCGCCACCATACGGCGCACCTGCTGCTCTACGGTCTTGACTGTGGGCAGGACAAACTGCAAGTCGGCGTATTTTTGCCGCAGCAGCGCGGCGGCTTCCAGGAACACCGGCAACAGGCGGCTGACCTCGTTGTGGCGCGAACCGGGCAAAATCAGGACAATCCGCTTATCAGGTGAAATACCCGACTTGCGGTAAAATTCTTCCGCCGCCGTTTCCGGCACCGTATTTTCGATTACCGGATGCCCGACAAAATCCGACGGCAGGTGATGGGGGATAAAATATGCCGGTTCGTTCGGAAACAGTGTCAGCAGGCGGTCTACATACTTATACATCGTTTTGGCCCGTCCCTTTTTCCACGCCCAGACCTGCGGCGCGACATAATGCATCTGCGGCACTTTAATCTTTTGGCGGCGCAGGGCTTTATGCACGCGGGAGGAAAAGCTCCAGCTGTCTATGGTAACGACAATGTCCGGCTTTTGGGCGGCGATGTCGGCGACGGTTTCGCGAATGCGGCGCAGGACTTTCGGAATGCTCGGAATAACCTCCGCCAGCCCCATAACCGCCAGGTCGCTGATGTCAAACAGGGATTTAAGCCCCTCCTCTTTCATATTTTCACCGCCGACGCCGGCAAATTCCGCCTCCGGCGCAAGTTCTTTCAACGCGTGCATTAAACGGGCGCCAAGCATATCTCCCGACGGTTCCCCGGCTATCAGATATATTTTCATGCTTCATACTCCGACGGAATTATGCCTTTGATGAACAGGCCATACTCGTTTGCCAGCCTTATCACTTCCGGCTCATTGACTATCAGGGTGTTACCGGCGTGGACGGCTATCCCTTTCAGGCCGCTTTTATGCGCGTTTTCCACCGTGCGCGTACCGATGGTCGGCAGGTCGATGCGCATATCCTGCTGAGGTTTGCGCAGTTTTACAAGTATCGGGGCCTTTCCTTTGCGCACATAATCGGCGCACCTTTTAATCAGCCTGTCGGTTCCCTCTATTCCCTCAGCGCCTAAAACCAGCCCCTGCTGGACAATAACCGACTGGCCGACATCAAGCTTGCCCAAAGCGGAAGCTACTTCTACGCCGCGGCGAATATCTTCTTCATCGGCTTTATCAGGCTTCTTTTTAGTCAGCACGCCTTCGTGCGCCAGCAAATCCGGAACAACTTCCTGAATGCCGACGACTTTCATCCCGTCGGCCTCGATTTCTTTTACCAAGGCACGGAGAATACCGTCATCGCCCAAAGCTTTGGCGCCGAGTTTGGCAAAAAACGCCGCGGTGCGCAAATCCGGCACCAGTTCGGAAAACGTCGGCCGTTTGATGGTGCCTATCAGAACGATTTCCTTAACGCCCTCTTCCTTAAAGCGTTTAAATCCGGTACCGGCCTGCCCTATCCGTATCCATTCGTGCGCCATGTCTTTAGTAAAAATCTTTTCATCGGCATTGGCATGAATAGCCAGAGCATAATACGGGCGATTGTGCGCACGGCACCAGTCTATCAGCCGCTTGGGCAACTCACCGCCGCCGGCAACGATGCCCAGTTTGCGGTCGGGATTGCGGGTAATATCCTTTTCTTCCGCGGATACGGTTTCCTGCATAGTCATTTTCCTTATCAAGGTTTGGCAAATTTATGCTTTCGTTATACCATCGGGCAAAAAAATTGCAAAATATTAAAAATTATTATTGACAACTATTTTTTTTAGGGTTATATGTCTGTTTGTTGTCTAGGCAACGTTCATATATCGCGGGGTAGAGCAGCCCGGTAGCTCGTCAGGCTCATAACCTGAAGGTCGTTGGTTCAAATCCTTCCCCCGCAACCAATAGCGAAAACGGAAGCTTACGCTTCCGTTTTTTTGTATCTGCGGTATTTTGCAAAATTAAAGAAACTGCGGGATTCATTTTTTATTTTGACAGTGCGCCGGAACTACAAATCCGGTTAGTTAATTATATCCGGAATTTCAGTTAATTATATTTTACGGTATGGCATCAGGCTACTTTTGCTTTTTCGTCCGCAGCAGGAAGATACCCTTTGCCCTCAGCGGCAATACGCGCTGCATCCGGATATTCCAAAGTTTCCATCCGCCTCAAAAAGGCGGACAGCCAGACTGAGTCCAAAGTCGTGTCATAAGGCCGGGAAAGGCGAAAATACGTTGCAGTATAAAAACGCCACCAGCGGACGGCAAACTCCATACTGTCCCGCAGAAGACCGACAGCTGGCGAATTTGCTTCCGCACCGGATTCCGAAAGCGCAGACGCAATGGGACGGAAAATCCCGTTACAAACCTTGTCAAAATAATGATGCGGAACGAGCGTCAGCTGCCAACAGTCGGCGGCCCGGCTTTCCCTGTCATATACCTCCGGCGGCAGGGGCTGCTTATAAAGAGGAGTGGCAAAACCTTCCGGCGTTTTTTCCACGGGGTAAAGCGAGGCGCCGTTCCGGCGGTAAGCTTCCATATCCGGCGGACAGGCAAGCGACCGTACGACTTCCTGCATGGTTTCCAGTTCCTGCAGCAGATGTTTCCGGTCGGGATGCAAAATATCCAAAAGAGGATTCAGACAATCGCGTTTCAAATGATACAGCTTTTCGGAAAACGATTGCAGGAGAAAATACTTGTTCAGCTGATAATTAAAAGAGATGCCGAAATATGGAATAACACAACATCCGCGGCAGGTTTCCAATGTGCCGGACGAAAGGGCACTGCGGCGAAAAGCGGCACTGTCCAAAGCTGCGTTCAAATCTTTGTTCCAGGCGACGTTTTCGCTTACGGCGTGATAGCACGGCAGCACCAGGCTGCCGTCGGGCGCAAAAGTCAGCGTATGGCGGTTGGCCGAACAAGGCGGCAGCTGCGACGGAGAAGAAGTTCGGAAAAATTCCATAAAATGCAGCAAAACAACCGTGTACGCATCAAAAATCCGGTTGACTATATCGGAAATATATGCCGAAATACGGTAAGTCCCGCCCTTGTCCATATAGGGAAACATCGGGCTCAGGTAAATCAGGGCATGATGCCGCTGCGCATAAGATATCATATTGTCAAGCTCATTTATATTGCCATCGGTAACGACAGTCATTATTTTCGGCGCCCGCACGGAAGCAATTTCGGCAACCGTTTTTTTGACATTTTCACAGGCATCTATACCGCGTATCTGCCTGTATGCAGCACTATTGAGCGTATCCAGCGACGTATTGAACTTATCGGCGGCGAATGCCACTTCAAGCATTTTGCGTTTAGAGGCAGAGGCAATGCAGTTTGAGGTTACCTCGGTTTTTATGCCCAGCTTTTTGGCATATTCAATGACTTCTGCCAAATGCGGATACAGCGTTGGCTCGCCGCCGGTAAAATCTATGTAGCGGACGCCGTGTTCCCGGCATTGTTTCACCAAGAGGCAGGCATCTTCCGCGGACAGCTCGGGCACGTTTTTGAAGGCGGGATTCTGCCAGACGTTGCAATAGCTGCAGCGCGAATTGCAGCGATAAGTAACATAAAAACGCGCACAATAGAAATTCTGACCGTTCATTTTTTATCCTTTCTTTATAACCTGTTCAATGCTCCGGCGCAAAATCGCCATCCCCTCTTCCAAATCAGCGGCGGCAACGTTCAACGGCGGTGCCAGACGAAGAATGTGCCCGCTCAAAATAGCCTCCAGCCCGTTCTGCCGCGCCCGGAAAAATACTTCCCGCGCCAAAGCGGCGTCCGGTTCCTTTCCGCTACGGCTTTTGACAAATTCCACGGCGCCCATCAGACCTGCCGAACGAACATCGCCGACGGACGGAAACATTGCAGCAAGGCGTTCCAATTCTTCGCGAAGCATGACGCCGCTGCGGCGGACACGAACGAAAATTTCCCCTTTCTTCAATTCCTCCAGAACGGCAGATGCAACCGCAAGATTTACGGGATGGGCGGCAAAAGTCGAAGACCTCTCGCCGGGGCGGACGGCATAAGGGTTTTCGGTGATGTATTCCCGTTCACACAAAACCGAAAGCGGACGCCCGTTTGCCAATCCTTTAGTCAGCGATACAATGTCAGGGCATATTCCCCACAGCCCGTAACTGGCGAGAAAATACCCGGTGCGCCCGCCACCGGTCAAAACTTCGTCGGCAAACATAATTATTCCGTTTTCCCGGCAAAAATCAGCAAATCCCGTCATAAATTCCCGGGGCGGAACAACAACGGCGGCTCCCTGCACGGGTTCAAAAATCACGGCTTTGGCGCGGCGTTCTTTCAGTTTTGCAATAACTTCGCCCAGACAATGCAGACCGCAGGTTTGGCGTTCTTTATGCCACGGACAGCGGTAACAATGCGGATAGTCCACCTGAAAATTGTCAAACAGCGCCGCGTGCGCGGTTTCGTTTATTGTCAGCTTGGTTCCCATCGTCTTGCCGTGAAAACCGCCTCGAAACGCCGCTATCGGAATCCGCTGCTTGTCGAAATAATTAATAATGTCGCTCAAGCCGCGGTCTACTGCATAACCTCCGTCATTATACGGGATAAGCTTATAATCCGGCAATGGCAGCAACGGTGCCAGTTCTTCATAAAAATGGCATTCTGCCTCCGTCCGCCGGCCGTGAACGTTATCCATCAGCCCGGCAGCCCTGATTTCGGCGGCTACAAACGGCGGATAACAATGGCCGAAGCTGTTGGTAAATATTCCCGACGTAAAATCCAGATATGTTTTGCCGTCCGCATCGGTAAAGCGGCTTCCCGATGCCGATGCGACGACGATATCTTCATCCGTACAATATCCCTGCGGCGTACGGGCACGAATGCGGGCGATGATGCCCCTATTTCCAATTCCATCCATATTCTTTCCCCTGTTCATGCGAAAACGGTATACGGGCATAGGCGAATGCCAGCTTTTTCAGCCACTGCCGGATTTCTTCCGAAATATCGTCCAGCGAAGACAACCGCCAGCGCCACGATTTGGCATAATCCCGGCCATGGGCGATACGCCCGCGGTTATCCAAGCCGAGAATGTCCGGCAGCGGAATAATCACTTTTTCGGCGGCGGAGCGATACAATTCTTCAATACAGCGTTTTTGGAGGTTGTCCTGCGGCGACGCCTGCAGGTAATAGCGCAGATACGGCAGATATTTCGCTTCCAGCCCCTGCAAATAGGAAGCAAAGGCAGGATTATCATGCGTTCCGGTATAAGCGACGGACTTGTGCGGATAATAAAACGGCAAATGGATGGTTTCGGTACCGTAGCCGTTTGCAAAACCGAACTGAAGAACCCTGGTGCCCGCCCAGCGGTATTTGGTAAACAAACGATATGCACGTTCGGGAACGCTGCCCAAATCCTCGGCAATCAGTTCCACGCCGCAGGATTTCGCCAGCCGGGTCAGTTTTGGGATAAATACGTCGTTTTCGGCATCAGGGCCGTCATACCAGCGTTCGCCGACGCGCCCCAGACCGTAATAGCGTACAAAACCAATCGCATGGTCGATGCGGATAGCATCATACAAACCGGCATAAAAGCGAAAACGCTCCAGGTGCCAGCGGAATTTGTCCGCAGCGGCGGCCGGCCAATCGTAGCACGGCATATCCCAGCTGCGGGTATGGGAGGCGAAACAGTCTCCCGGCACGCCGGCCGACAAGGTTACGGACGCATCTTCCGGATTGACGGCAAAAATATTTCGGCGGCTCCAGACGTCGGCACTGTCGTAAGCAACGTAAAAAGGCAAATCGCCGATTATTTTTATGCCGTTTCGTCCCGCATACTCTTTCAACTGATGCCACTGGCAAAAAAATTCGTACTGAACAAACTGCCAGAACAAAACGGAAACTGCCAGGCGGCGGCGATAACCGCGCAGTACTTCCGGCCGACGGAAAGCCGCCCCTTCTTCCCATTCGTTCCAGGGTTTCCAGCCGAAGTGTTCCTTTAACGCCATAAACAGGGCGTAATCGGAAAGCCAGACGGCATTTTTGCGGCGGAAAGCCAAAAATCCGGAATCACTTTTGCCGCCGCGGGCACAAAACCTGTCGAACGCCAAACGCAAAAGCTTAAACCTTGCCGCAAACAGCCTGCCATAATCAATATCAGCCGAATTTGCACCAAAGTCATACTGCTCCGCTTCCCCCGGCAAAAGCAAACCGTCTTTTTCCAGCATATCCGGCGCAATAAAATACGGGTTTCCGGCAAAAGCGCTGAGTGTTTTATACGGGCTGTTGCAGTAGCCGGTCTGCCCGTGAGGCAAAACCTCCCACAGCGTTTGCCCGGCTTCCTGCAGCATATCGACAAACCGGTACGCCCCCTCTCCCATATCGCCGATGCCATACGGCGACGGCAGGCTGAAGACCGGCAGCAAAATCCCGGCGGAACGGTTGTAGCTGTCTCCGTTGATATATTTTTCCGCATGTTTCATTTTATTCTCCTCGTTTTCCTGAATATACTTTTCGGCGACCCGGCGGTTTTCCGCCGCCTGCCCTACCGTCCGTAACGGTCTATCCGTGCCTTGCGGTATATTTCCTTCCAGCCGCTGCTTTTAATCCGCGCGTCGTCCATATGACCCCGCCCCGACAAAACGGCAATGCCGCGCAGACGGTTCTGCATGACCTCGCTGATACTGGATATTTTATCCAGACGCCAACGCCAGGATTTTTCAAAATCGTGTTCATAGCATATCCGGCTTTCGTTGCCCAATGACATAACGTCCTGAACCGGAATGATGACTTTTGCCGCCGAAGAATTATACAGGGCGTCAATGGCGTTCCAGACCAAATCCTCGCGTTTGGAAGCCTTCAGATACGTCATCATGTACTCCAGATCGTCATCACTTTTGTGCGCCAGAAGGCCGGCCAATGTTTCATTATCGTGCGTTCCGGTGTATGCCGCGACATTCTGCGGATACATCTGCGGCAGGTGAATATTGCGCGTCCCGTAATGCATATCGCCGACGGTATGTTGAAAAATGCGCATACCGAGCCAGTTCAGCTGGTCATACAAATCATGCGTTCGCTGATTGTTATTGCCGAGGTTTTCGACAATAATATCCATATTGCGTTCCCGGGCAACACAGTCGATAATGCCGGTGGCTGATGCCCTGTCACTGTCCGGCCCCGGATACCATACGCCGCGCGCACCGTCGTCTTTGATGCCGTAATAATGGACAAACGCCACGGCATGGTCGATGCGCATAATGTCATACATCCCGGCACCGATGCGGATACGTTCCGCCAGCCAATCGTAATTTTTCGCTTTCATTCTATCCCAGTCATAGCAGGGATTGCCCCAGCGGATGTCCCTGTCACCTGACGGAATGCCTGAAAACAGCTTGATGCTGCCGTCGGGGTTTAAGTCAAACAACTCGCGGCGGCTCCAGACGTCGGCACTGTCGTGGTTTACATAAAACGGCATATCTCCTATCAGCTTGACGCCTTTTTGATGAGCATACTCCTTTAACTGTTCCCACTGCCGGAAAAACTGAAACTGCGTAAATCTCCAGAAAGTGATGTCTTCGTTAAGGTTGCGGCGAAGATTGCACATCGTATTTTTTTCGCGGAACTTTAATCCGTCGGGCCATTTGTACCAAGGGGCATTTTCCAGCCTGCCTTTGACGGACATAAACATGGCGTAGTCGTCAAGCCAGCCGTGGTTTTTAAAACGAAAGGCCAAAAAATCGTCCGACTGGTGTCCGCCCTGCATCATCCAGCGCCCGAAAGCACGGCGAAGCATTTTTTCCCGCGAGGCGAACAGTTTTCCGTAATCTATATCCACCGGGTCGGAACCGAAGTCCAATCCGGACAAATCCTGCGGACGCAGCAGCCCCTCCTCCATCAATTTGTCGGGAGAAATATAATAATGGTTGCCGGCACAGGAACTCAGACTCTGATACGGGCTGTTGCCGTAGCCGACCGGGCCGTTGGGCAGCATGGCCCAGAGCTGCTGTCCCGAATTTTGCAGCACGTCGATAAACCAGCGCGCCTCGTTACCCAAATCCCCTATGCCGTATTTTCCGGGCAGGCTCATTACAGGCAGCAGAATGCCAGCCTCCCGCTCATATAATTTTCTGCCGTTCAGTTCGGTCAAATCAAAACTCATATTAAAAACGCTCCTCCGTCAAAATTAAAACATTGTCCCGATGTAAAAGCATAATGATTGGTTATAATATTATATACCAGCGCAGCCACTTCCGCCGGCTGTCCCAAACGCCGCGACGGCAGTCTCCGTTTCTGCGCCTCTTTATCGTCAGCGGCTGTCATCCGGGTTTCAATATAACCGGGCGCTATGGAAAAAAACGAAACGCGCCCGGCAAATTCCGGATTGGCGGCTGCTTCGGCAGTCAATGCCAAAACGCCTGCTTTGGAAGCGCTGTACGACATATCGGCGCCGGTTGCCGCCTTAAACGCTGCCAGCGAGGCATTGTTTACCACCACCCCGGAACCGGGCATGTGCGCAATTTCATGCTTCATGCATATCAGGGTTCCGACCAGATTGACATCTATCACGCGGCGGGCGCGGGCAATATCCGCCTCAGGGAGTTTTTGGGGCGCTATTCCCGTGCCGGCGTTGTTAAACGCGGCATCAAGCTGCCCGATACGGCCGAGCAAAGCGGAAATTTCCGGCTCATTGCTGACATCGGCAACGCGGTAATGAAATCCGGGAAGCGTTTTTTCCATCGCAGCGCCGCGTCCGTCTTCCCCGTTTCCCGAAATGCCATACACTTCCCAGCCGCGGGAACAAAACAATTCGGCGGCAGCTTTGCCGATACCGTGCGTGGCCCCGGTAATCAGAATTTTTCCAGGTTCAGACAAAATGGCCATCAATTTCCTCCTTATGATCTATATACCAGGCGGCGGTTTCCTTAAGCCCTTTTTCCAGCGTGTAACGCGGCGCGTAGCCGAGTTCCCGGTTCAGCTTTCCGTAATCCATGCACTGGTTCTTTATTTCGCCTGCCGTGACAATTTCTTCACGCGGAGCGATTTTTCTGCCGGCATATTCGGACAACCGGCCGATAACCTCGCCCATGGCATAACTGTTGGACGTTCCGAGATTAAAGGCCTCGCCCAGAATCCGCCCCAGACTTCCTCCCCGTTCCAGCCGGTCAAGCAGCATGGCGACGGCACGGGTTAAATCGCGGACATAAATCATATCACGGTAAAAAGATTCCGCCCCGCCCGACGGTGTCCGGTACTTCTTCAGCACGGGAGCGGTTTGGGTATACAGCAGGCGATACAGCGTCCCCGGAACAACCCGGCTCTTGTGATAATCGCCCGGGCCGTAAACATTGCAAAAGCGGTATACGACCGCCGGAAAACCGCTCTTCCGGGCAACGGAGCGCACCAGTTCATCGGCGCGCGCCTTAGAGGCGTCATACGGACATGACAGCGGACGCAGTTCATCGCTTTCATGGTACGAACTGCGTCTGCCTTCGCCGTAAACCTTGTCCGTAGAAGCGTAAAAAAATCCCCGGAACGAACTGTCGTGCCGCTGCCAGCGCCGCAGCGCCGCTGCAAGGACATTCCTTGTCCCGTCATAATTCGTCCGCCAGGCTTCCCTTCCGTTTTCCTGCGCTTTCTGAATCGTGGCGCAGGCAGCAAAATGAAGGACAAACTCAATATCCATCCCGCCTTTTTCCGCGGCAGCAAAAACGGATTCGATAAATTTTCCGTCCGCCACGTCGCCAAAGCAAAACTGCACATCGCTTTTGGCAAACGCCGCTGCCGAAACCGGGAACGCTGCCGCAGTACGAATCCCGGCATCCTGTAAAACGGCGGTGCAGAAGACTTCTTCCGGTTTGCCAAGCGCCAGCACTTTGCGGCCCGCTGCGGCCAGTTCCGCCAACATATGCTGCCCGATAAAACCGGTGGCTCCGGTTACCAGACATACTTTCATCCTTTTTTCCATCTCCCCTCCGCGGTTAAAGGCTTTTATCCATCTTTGCCGAGACAACACCTTCCGCCAGCAAGGTTTCTATTCCCTTTCCGGTATCATAAAGGGAGAAATATTCCCGCAGACTGGCAAACGTACGCAGCGGCTTTTCGGCTTCGGGATTAAGAGCCAGTATCATTTCCAGCATCATCAGCCCCTGATAACGGCGGAATTTTGCATCGCGTTCCACATTCTTCTTGTTAATCCAGGTATGCATAATATCCTGATGCCAGTCCGGGCGTTCGGGATGGTGTTCCAGCGTATAATAATGCCATTCGGCACGGCGGCCGGTTTTGCAATCAATAAAAAACGGCGGTTCCCAGATTATGTCCAGAAACGGCACGACTGCGGGCGTTCCCCATATACCGCGCCAATCGCAGACAAACGGAAAAGTACGCTGGTCAATCCCCAGCAACTGGCGGGAAATGACTTCCGGTGCCAATTCTCCCCTTATCCAATTATTAATGAAAAGTTCTTTGAAAAAACGTCCCCATTCCCGGAGCAGCCCCTTATCATTAAAAAACATCAGACAGGTATTGACAGCAGGAAGCGATTCATTGACCGGGGGCAGTTTGCAGCCTTCGGGAAAATGAAGCGACGCAAAAGGCGGATAGCATTCCCCGCCGATTTGCTCCAGATGCGAATAGGCCGCTTTGACCGAAGCTGCACCGGGAATTATCACGTCATGGCGTTTCTTTAAAATCAGGTCGGTATCCACAAAAAAAACGGGGACTTGTTCCCCCGCCAGTTCAGCTTCTTTCAACAGTGCATCCGGTTTGGAATACGAATAATATATGCGGTAATCGGTATTTTCCGGCGTAATATTCCTTTCAAGCGTTTCGTAATCGACATGGCTCCAAACGCCGCAGTCCAACAGCCCGTGCCGGGCGAAAAAGCCATATATCGCCTTATCGCAATAAAGGGTATGGCAGCTGCCGGATTCCGGATATAAAATGCGGCGGATTATCAATCCCTGGGCAATCATGGTCAGCAGGTAGTGGCTGCCGAACGCCTTTTCAAGCGCCTGTTCGTCAATAGCGGCATAATTCTGCACATTGCCGCCAAAAGTCCGATATGCCAACGGTCCGCTGCCCAACGCGTTTATAGTGCGAACAACCGTATGCGGCGACGATGACACGCCTTTTTGAATATAGTCCAGGAGTTCTGCCGTAACTTTGCTTAATTTCATACTTTCCTCCTTCGGCAAAGATTTGCAACTCACGAAAAAAAATATAACCGGAGCGTTTTGGAGCGTCAATGCTTAATTTTTTATTAACGAAAGAAAAAGCATTTGACTTTTTGTCAAAAATCTTTAGTATAATAACTCCCCGCCCGATTGAAATGTTTTCGGTAGAAATGTTTTCGATTGAAATGTTCCCGGTTGAAATGTTCCCGAAAAGCTGCATGTGTAAAAAGTCCCGAGGGGCTGATTAGTTCGCCGCAGGATTTTTTATTTAAAATATCTTGTCTTTTGCGTTTTATAATCCGCGTTTACGCTTTCCTGCGAAACGGACGGAAAATTATAGTGCTGCGGCACATATGCGGATTTTGCCAGCAGTTACCGGCAATAAAAAAATTTTCCTAACCTGTGTTTAACAGGCTATGCCCTTCTGCGTACAGGCGGCTTATATATGTCCGATCCGCCGATGGCTTATATGATGTGTTGGCGACTTACAGATGCACTGACGGCGTGCGGATGTGTTGCAGGCTTATTGCTCGACCGAAAAACGCTTATACATTGCGCCGGCGGCTGCCTTATATATTGTTCAGCAAACGCCCCACAGCCTGCGACAGTTCGCGGATATAATCGTTGTCGCTGACCGGCGCGCTTTTGCCGACGCTGCGGCTCTGATACTTTTTCAGAAACGGGATGTCCACCGGCGTGAACAGGCGGTACAGATTTTCTCCGGTATCGGATTTGCCGCCGTTTTCGGCAAAGCTGTGGCGCAGCTGGTAGAACTTAACGGGAAAGCCGTCTTTCTGCGAGAATTTGCGCATCAAATCCCCCTCGCCTGCAGCATAGAAAAAGCCCTTAAACGTATCGGGATTGCTCTGCCAGTAGGCGCGGCAGACTTCCAGCAGGTTGGCTGTGCCGTCGCTGCTGACGGCCCGGCGACCTTTCCGGACGGCCGCAAGGTGCAGGACGAACTCGATTTCTATCCCGTTTTTGGCGGCTGTATTGAATATTGAAGCCAGAAAAGAAATGTCGGCGATGTCGCCAAAGCAAAACTGCACGTTATGTTCCTTAAACGCCGCGGCAGAAATGGGAAGCGCCGACGTCGCCTTTATCAGGCGGTTGTTGGCAGCCAACGGGCTGAACGCGTCTTCAGAATCGCCCAAAGCCAAAACCTTGCGTCCCGATGCAATCAGTTCGTTCAGGATATACTGCCCGACAAATCCCGTTGCTCCGGTTATCAAACAGACTTTCTGCTCCATTTCTTCTTCTCCCTGTCCTTGCGCTTTTGCTTTTCCGACGAGCGGTTATGAGCGCCATGCGCGGTTGTATTCTCCTATAGAAGTTATTGTGACGCTTTTTTGAACGTTTGTCAACGCACATGTTAAAGTTTTTTTAGACAAAAGTATTGACTCTTTTACTATTTTGGATATAATCAAGCTGTTATTTTATAAATTTATGTTTTTTAATTCTTAAAATTATTCTTTATGGAAAAAACATCCTTAACTTTGGCTCAGGCACATTGGATGTGTGTCCAGTCGATTTTGCAATTGCAACAGCTTCACCAAGCTGCCGGCAATACTGCCGTCATCAAATCCGAGTGCAAATCTCCGGAACTTGTCAATACTTTAAGAGACCGGGCACTGCAACTTGGAGCGGGAACCAAGACCCGCCTTCTGCCCGTTTCCGTTACCGGCCAGGGAAACCTGCTGGTGCTGCGCGAACGCGTCTGGGGATTGAAAATCGGCAACATGCTGGTTTTTGACGCGGGAAACTACTCATTGCAATCGCTGCTCGGCTTTGCCTGCAATATTCCGATGGCAAAGGTTTATTCCGACCGGATTATCTGCTACTACGCCAACGGGCGGCGCGTTATGCAAAAAGCCGACCCGATTGCGCTGGTCAACCGTTTCCGCACGCCGCCGATGCGCGACTGGATGAGAATTGACTTTGAAGCCGCTGCCCGTTTCTTCCCCGAAGAAACAGCAAAACTGAGACGGGGTTATCCCGACATCAGCCCTAAGAACTGGCGGCTTTTGACCGATGCCAACGTGGAAACGCTGGTTCTGGCGCAAGACGAAACGTACGACCACTTTATTCCGTTTCACTGCGTGATGAATGGTTCGCCGGTCAGCCTTGACTACTGCGACCCGATTTTGGGAAAACTTAACGGCTACGGCAACCTGCAGCCGCTGTTCCACGAATTTGCGACGCTGCTTGCCAACGGGCATTACCACGAAATTGCCAAAGACAAAAAACTGCGCTGCTTTGAACGAGGCTATTATGCCCGCGAAACAGGCGAAAAGAGCTTGTACCCCGGCGTTTCCGAACTGGAATTGAAAGTCGGCTTTGCGGACATTCCGTTTGAACAGGCAATTTTGCTGGCCAAGAACCAGACAGAACTCCGCCACCGTTATGTCCGCGGCGAAAGGCTGTTTTCGGTTGACGCCGACGGAAACGTGCTTAACGCACGGAACGTTGTCAACAGCCGGAATTTCAAACCCGGCGGACAGCGCATTATCCTGCTGCCGGACAATGTCTACGAAGCATGGGGAAAGGACTTTTCTTCCGAGATGCTGGAATTTCTGGCAAAAGAACGCACGTTCGACTACGGCATTTACGGCAACGACTTTATCCGCAATGTTTCGGGACAAGAACTGGAACAGTTTAAAACGCTGAAAAAGTTTGCCAAAGCTGCCGGATTCGGCGTTAAAACTGCGGCAAAAATCGGTCTGGAAGCATGCGTTGGCGCTTGCAAGGTTGCCAGCTTTGCTTTTGACGAAATCGCTTACCAGTTTGAAGGTACCTATGCCAGTGAAAGTGCAGATTTATCGGCTCCGACAAGAAGAGGTTATATTACCGGACGCTTTCATTATTATGATGGTCTTGATTGGTAAAGAAGGTGGTTTATTCCAAAACAAAAGAGGCTGTTCCCTTATGGGAACGCCTCTTTTTTTGGTGCCGTGCCCCCGGCGGACGGCAAGCGTCCGATTATCAGCAGGCATAGCTCCTGCTGCACTCCTTGCGGCGAAGCTCTTCCTGAAGATAGGCATACACTTTCTTTACCTTGCGGAATTTTTCCGCGGCATCGGGACTGCGGTTCGTATCGGGATGATACTTTTTGACCAAATCGCGATAAGCCGCTTTCAGGCTGCCTTCAGTCAATGTTTCCGGCGTCAACCCGAAAATGCGGTAATATGCGTTCGATGCGGCCGCAGACGTCCCGGCACTTTTTCCCTGCGCCGAATTTTGCGAAGACGAAGTTCCCTGCCCCGCACGGTTTCGTCCGGAGCCGGAATTTTCAGTTCCGCCTTTCTGCCCGCAACTGCCTTCCTGACGGTATTCGGCAAACAAGGGATTGCACTCTGCCAGCCTGGCAAGATAACGGCGTAATTCAGCCCCGCGCAGATTTCCCACCGGATTTTGCTGCAAAAAACCGAATTGCTGAGGCGTCAGCCAAATGCCGTTAAACAGCACCTTGATTTTATTAATCTCAGCTTCGTTTTTTTCCTGTTCAGCTTTGGCCCGTTCAGCCTCCTGGAAAGCCTGTTCACGACGAATCTCTTCCTGACGGCGTCTTTCTGCTTCGCGGCGGAGCTGCTCACGATACGCCTGTTCGCGCCGCAGCTTTTCCTGCCGGAGAATGCCGGCATATACCTCGGCAGCACTGCCCAGAGTTTGTAAAACCTTTTTTATTCTCTGCGCCCGGCAGAAGAAATAAAACCATACTCCGCAGCCTAATGCAAAAAGCAACAGGCACGTGCATAATGCATAATCTAAGCTAAATGTTTCCATAAATGATATTTTAATAATTAAAAAATTGCTTTTATTATAAAATGCGTTTTTATTTTGTCAATATTTTTTGACAAATTTCAAAAAAGACAGAGGCTTGACAGCATTGGCAGAAACCGAAACAGAGCCGAAGTTATGCCGGCGGGACGGATTGTTGCGCAAAGAAACCGGCCACAACGGGAGAAAACGCCGATTGCTGTGGAAAAAACAGAAACGGAGAAAGATTTTTTTATTCCCGGGGTTATATTTTAAAGGCGTTTGAATTATTTTATGGAGGCGATATGAAAAAAGTTATTTTAGGAGCAATGATGATGTTAGCCGCGGGAACAGCCAATGCAGCGGACATTAAGCTGCCGGAACATACGGTAAACGGCGGTATGCCCCTGATGGAGGCGATTGCGGCCCGGCGTTCGGGAAGAACCTTTGACACCAAGATGCTTTCCGACCAGGTTTTGGCTGATTTGCTGTGGGCAACATGGGGAATTTCTTCCGAAGACGGCAAACGCGTTGTCCCGACGGCACGCAACCGGCAGGATATCGACCTGTATGTCCTGCTGCCCACAGGTTTCTACCGTTACGACGCGGCAAAGAACACGCTGGTTCAGCTCGGCAGCGAAGACCTGCGCCCGATTCTGGCAAAAGAGCAGAAATTCGCGGGCGATGCGCCGGTTCACCTGCTGTTTGTTACCAAAGACAAGAAATACGGCGAAATGCACGCCGGGTCAATGTACCAAAACGCCAGTTTGTACTGCGCTTCAGCAGGGCTGAAATGCGTCGTCCGCGGCCTGTATGACCGGGCGGAAATCAAACAGGCGCTTGGTCTTGATGGCGATTATGAAGTCGTGATGACCGAAGCCTCCGGTTATCCGAAAGCACAGTAAGCCGGAATATCCTGCTCCTCGGCCTTAAGCTGCCAAATCAAGCACGGGGCGGGAAACGGCACAACTCCCGGACAACAAGAAAAAACGCCCGCGTGATTTTATCGCGGGCGTTTCGATTGGTGAGAGTGTTTGGGGCT